>Ga0315899_10002125_pt1 | contig 22159 bp, 20 predicted proteins | sample LakEriMetagenome_2_FD_203518 | JGI IMG/M metagenome (GOLD analysis project Ga0315899, IMG submission 203518) | Freshwater fungal communities from buoy surface, Lake Erie, Ohio, United States - Buoy 4 MA112 | ecosystem: Environmental > Aquatic > Freshwater > Lake | place: USA: Lake Erie, Ohio... | reverse complement strand
GTCATAGCCATCCGCCTTGGCCTGCAACATGGCGATGCGCCCGGCATGGTAATTCGCTGTCGCCTTGATGCGCGGTGGCATGGTGGTGTCTGAAATACGCGTCCAGGAGGATACATGCACCGAAAGCCCGCTGCTGCGCTTGGCATTGCGTTCGCGCGGCATGGCACCGCAAGCCCAACCGACGCTGCCCGTACTCGCCATGGACCCCAGGCTTTCGATATGCACCTGGATGCGGATATAGGCATCATCATCCGGTTCATTGGCGCGCACCGCATCCAACACGGCCTGGCGCATTTCATCGCGCGATGGCGGATTATCGAAGCGCATGAATTTCATGCCCTGATCCAGCCGTACGAGGTGTTCTTCCAGCCTAAACACAGCAAGCTTGCCAGTGCTGTAATTCATATAGGCGCGAATGCCTTCAAACACCGTGCCGCCATAGGCATGCCCGACCGAGAAGGGATGCACGCGCGCTTCATCAAAACCGATCTTCTTGCCGTTCTGGATGATGTATTTTGCTGTCCAGGCCATTGGTTTCCTCATTTATCATTAGAGTTTTTCGCTGCCGCCTCGTCAAAGCCGCCCTGGCCGGTCAGCGCCGCCCAGGCGCGGTAGCGCTCTGAGGCCGCAACACGCCCCGCCGCGATCAAGCCGCGCCAAACACCGCAGGCTTCAACGAAACGCGGGATGGAACCGGGGAACATCGCAAGCGTGATGGCTTCCGCGATCTCATCTTCCGGCACGTGATCCGCATAGGCGGCTTCGATCTGCCATTCCAGCACCCGCCAACGCGCGCGGCAGACCTGCACGGCGCATTGCGCCAAATGCACCAGGCGGCGTGGCGCGGCGGGGGCGATGGCCGCCACAGCATCCAGATAGGCCGCGCGGGGATCAAAGGGTGCCAATTGCGCGCCCCAGCGATGGGCGGCGAAATCAAATGCCTCGGCACCTATCGCGAGCGCGGCGGCTGCGAAAGCCGCACCCATCAGCGCATCATCCCCGCCGGCGGCGCGGAATTTGGCGATATGGTGTGTGGCCAAAGCCTCATCAGTCGCGGCCAGCACCGCCAGCCAGACGAATTCGCGGTCATGATGCGTGAGCACGCGATCATCCAAGGCCATGGCGGAATAGGCAGCGTCATAGCCTTCCAGCAGGCGGGGGAAGGCGAGTGCCAGCAGCCCGTGATGGGGCAGCAGATAGCCGCGCTTGGCCTTGACCGCGGCGAGCCGCGCTTCCAGCGCCGCGGTGGTCTCGGCGGAAGCGTTTTCCTCTTGGTGTTTCATCCTGGGGTCAGGCTATACGGCTTCCGAGACCTTGTAATCCCCCGTCCGGGGCAGGAATATTCCGCCATGTCCAAGACAGAGCTGCAAAACACCCCCATCCTGCTGCGGGAAGATCGCCCGGGCGGGGTCTGCGTGATCACGCTGAACCGGCCTGCCCAACGCAATAGCCTTTCGCGTGCGCTATTGCAGGCGCTGGAAGATGTGCTGGCTGATATCGCCGCAGATAGCTCCACACGCGCGGTGGTGCTGGCCGGTGCCGGCACGGTGTTCTGCGCCGGGCATGATTTGCGCGAAATCACCGCGCATCGCGCCGATGCGGATGGCGGGCGCGGCTTTTACGCCGATGCCATGGCGGCTTGCGCGCGAGTGATGCAGGGGATTGTGGGGCTGCCGCAGCCGGTGATTGCCGCGGTGCAAGGGGTGGCGACTGCTGCTGGCTGCCAATTGGTCGCAAGCTGTGATTTGGCGGTGGCGGCAGAAGATGCGCGCTTTTGTACGCCCGGTGTGGATATCGGGCTGTTTTGTTCCACACCCGCCGTGGCCTTGGCGCGCGCGGTGCCGCGTAAGGCCGCGATGGAAATGCTGCTGTTGGGTGAGATGGTGCCGGCAGATGAAGCGCAGCGTTTGGGCCTGGTGAACCGCCTGGCGCCGCGTGAGGCTTTGATGGAAACCGCGCTGGGTCTTGCTGGGCGCATCGCTGCCCATTCGGCGATCACGGTGCGCATGGGCAAGCGCGGCTTCAACAGGCAAATCGAATTGCCGCTGGCAGAGGCTTATTGCGAAGCGGCTTCGGTGATGACGGAAAATCTGATGGCGCGCGATGCGGCGGAAGGCATTGGCGCCTTCCTGGAAAAGCGCCATCCGCAGTGGGAAGACAGGTGAAATTCATGGCTACCGGCAAATACGAAACCGCGCTGGATCGCAATGCGGCCAATCATCAGCCGCTAACGCCGCTGTTGTTTCTGGAACGTGCCGCGCAGGTTTATCCCGATTATCCTGCCGTGGTGCATGGCAGGATCCAGCGCGATTATGCCAGCCTGCGTAATCGTTCCGTACAATTGGCGCATGCGCTGACCAAGCGCGGCATTGGGCGCGGCGATACGGTGGCGGCGATCCTGCCGAATATTCCGGAAATGCTGGAATGCCATTACGGCGTGCCCATGGCCGGTGCTGTTCTGAACACCATCAATACGCGGCTTGATGCACCAACGGTGGCCTATATCTTGGATCACGGCGAAGCCAAGGCCGTGATGGTGGACCGCGAATTCATGCCGGTGCTGCGCGCCGCACTTGCCGAATGCGCCGCGAAGCCCATCATCATTGAAGTGCATGATGCGCTGGCACCGGAAGCGGTGCAGGGCGAAAGCCTGGGCGGGCAGGATTATGAAAGCTTCATCGCGGAAGGCAGCGCCGATTTCGCTTGGGCGATGCCAGGCGATGAATGGGATGCGATTACGCTGAACTATACGTCCGGCACCACGGGCAAGCCGAAAGGCGTTGTCTATCACCATCGCGGCGCCTGCCTTTTGGCGACCGGCAATGTGCTTTCCGCCGGCATGGGCAAGCATCCATCCTATTTATGGACGCTGCCGATGTTTCATTGCAATGGCTGGTGTTTTCCCTGGACCGTGACGGCGCAGGCCGGCTTGCATGTGTGCCTGCGCGCCGTGCGTGGCCCTGATATGTGGCGGCTGATGGCGGAACATGCGGTCAGCCATATGTGCGGCGCGCCCATTGTGATGGCGACGTTGCTGGCAACACCGGCTGCCGAAAAGCGTGCGCTTTCGCATCAGGTGCAATTCGTGGTGGCCGGCGCGCCGCCGCCCGAAGCCGTGCTTGCCGCGATGAAGGAAGCGGGTTTCGCTGTCTGCCATGTCTATGGCCTGACCGAGGTTTACGGCCCGGCGGTGGTGAATGAATGGCATGGCGAATGGGATGAGAAAACCGCGCCGGAACAAGCCGCGCTGATGGCGCGCCAGGGCGTGCGCTATCTGGCACTTGAAGGGCTTGATGTGATGGACCCCGAAACCATGCGCCCCGTGCCCGCTGATGGCGCGACGATGGGCGAGGTGATGATGCGCGGCAATGTTGTCATGAAAGGCTATTTGAAGGATGCCGCCGCCACGCAATCCGCTTTTGCTGACGGGTGGTTTCATACCGGTGACCTCGCGGTGAAATATCCGGATGGGTATATTCAGCTCAAGGATCGGTCGAAGGATATCATTATCTCGGGCGGGGAAAACATCAGCAGCATCGAAGTGGAAGATGCGCTTTACAAGCATCCCTCCGTTGCCGTGGTGGCGGTGGTGGCGAAGCCCGATGAGAAATGGGGCGAAACACCCTGCGCCTTTGTGGAGTTGAAGCCCGGCACGGCGGCAACGCCTGAGGAACTGATCAATTTCGCGCGCCAGCATTTGGCGGCCTTCAAGCTGCCACGCCATATTGTCTTCGCGGAATTGCCGAAGACCTCGACTGGCAAAATCCAAAAGCATGTGCTGCGCGCGCAAGCTCGGGCGCAGTAGGGAACGGCCAATCATGCAAGAATTTCGCGGGGTTTTCCCTTACCTGGTCTCCCCCATCGCGCCAGATGGGTCCGTGCTGGAAGCAGAATTGCGCCGGCTGGTGGATCATTTGATCGCATCCGGCGTGCATGGGCTGACGCCCTTGGGTAGCACGGGTGAGTTTGCTTATCTGGATGCGGCGCAGCGGCGGCGCATTGTGGAAATCGTGGTCTCGCAAACCGCGGGCCGCGTGCCGGTGGTGGCTGGGGTCGCGGCAACGACGATTGTGGATGCCGAACGCCAGGCGCGCGATTATGCGGCGATTGGCGCGGATGGTATCCTCGCCATTCTGGAAGCCTATTTTCCCCTGAATGATGCGGCGGTGGTTTCTTATTTCACTGCCATCGCGGATGCCACCCAATTGCCGACGGTGCTTTACACCAATCCGAATTTTCAACGTTCTGATCTTTCCCTGCCGGCGATTGAAAAGCTTTCGCACCATCCGCGCATTTGTTTGATTAAGGATGCTTCCACCAATACCGGGCGCTTGCTTTCTATCCTGAACCGTACGGAAGGCCGCATCGGGGTTTTTGCCGCGTCAGCGCATATTCCGGCGGCGGTGATGATGATTGGCGGCAAGGGTTGGATGGCGGGGCCGGCCTGCGCCATTCCACGCGAAAGCGTGCGGCTATACGAGCTATGCCGCGCTGGGCGTTGGGATGCGGCCATGGCGCTGCAACGCGCGCTGTGGCGCGTGAATGAGTTGTTCGCGGCGCATTCACTCGCGGCCTGCATCAAGGGTGCGCTGCAAATCCAGGGTTTTGCCGTTGGTGACCCGATCCTGCCGCAAGCGCCACTCTCGCCCGAGGGGCGTGTTGCGGTGGAAGCAGCGCTCAAGCTTGCTGCGGAAGCGCTCTCCGCCGCGCCAGAAGCCTGAAGGGGTGAGCATTCCGCAAAAGCGCCTGCCTTTCATCCTGGGCGCTATGGCGGCCATTGGGCCGTTTTCGATTGATATGTATCTGCCCGCTTTGCCGATGCTGGGCCAGGCGCTCGGCACCACGGCGGGTGCGGCGCAGGCAAGCCTTGCGGTGTTTTTTCTGGGCATGGCGCTTGGGCAGATCTTTTACGGACCACTCGCGGATCGTTACGGGCGGCGCCTGCCGCTGTTCATTGGGCTTGGCGTTTACACGGTGGCTTCGCTGGTTTGCGCGCTGGCGCCCAATATCGAAAGCCTGATTGCGGCGCGGTTGATGCAGGCGCTTGGCGGTTGCACGGGCATGGTGATCTCTCGCGCGGTGGTGCGTGATGTCGCGGATGAACGCGGCGCGATTCGGCTGATGGCGCGGCTGATGCTGGTGATGGGTGTGGCGCCCATTATAGCGCCCATTATTGGCGGCGCGCTTTTGGGCGTGATTGGCTGGCGCGGGATATTCCTGTGTCTTGCGGCTTACGGCGCGATTTTGCTGTTGGTGATTGCGCTTTTTCTACCCGAGACCCTGCCCCCCGAACGCCGCCGGCGCGATGGCCTGCGCCAGGTCCTTGGCGTTTGGCGGCGCTTGCTCGGCGATGGTTCCTTTATGGGCCACGCGCTGGCGGGCGGCCTCGTGATCGGGGGAATGTTCGCCTATATCGCTGGGTCGCCCTTTGTTTTCATGGAATTGCATGGTGTCCGGGCCGAGGATTACGGCTTCTATTTCGGCGCCAATGCCATTGGCATCATGCTGGTTGGGCAAATCACCGCGCGACTGGTGGATCGGGTGGCGCCGGCGCGGATGCTGACTGCGGCACTGACCATCAGCGCAGTATCGGGGCTGGCGCTGCTTGCTGTCACCATCACGGGGTTTGGCGGCTTTGCGGCGATCGTCGCCACACTTTTTGTTTATGTGTCCATGATCGGCGCAGTCATGCCGCTAACCGCCGCGCGCGCTATGGCGCCGCATGGCGCGATTGCGGGCAATGCCTCGGCACTCATGGGCACGCTGCAATTCGGCGCGGGTGCGCTGGCCGGCGTGGCGCTGGGCGCGCTGCAAAATGACACGGCGTTGCCCATGGCGCTGGTGGTGGCGTTTTGCGGTGTGGGTGGTTGGGTGGTGCGGCGCTTATTGGTGAGATAAGCGCTGCTCTACCGCATCACGTCATTTTCTTGCCAAGCGTCCAGCCACCATCCACCGTCAGCACCGCGCCGGTGGTGAAGGAGCTTTCCTCGCTCGCCAGAAACATCATGGCATTGGCGACTTCCTGGGTTTCGCCCGACCGGCCCATGGCGTGGAGTTCCTGAATTTTCCGTGCCACATCCGCATCCTGGAAATAGCGTTCCGTCATTGGCGTCCGGATCACGCCAGGCGCCACGGCATTCACGCGGATTTGGTGCGGCGCCAATTCCATCGCCAGCGCCTTGGTGAGCCCCACCACCGCATGCTTGGACGTCACGTAAGCCACACGTTCCGGTGTCGCCACCAGCCCAAGCGTGGAAGCGATATTCACAATCCGCCCGGGCTTACCCAACGCAATCAAACGCCGCGCGAATGCCTGTGAAGGCAGGAAGCTGCCGGTCACATTGATGCTCATGGTGCGCTGCCAATCCTCAAATGAAAGATCGAGCAGCGGACTGATTTCACGCACGCCGGCGCAATTCGCGAGCACATCCAGCCGGCCGAGCACGGCCTCAGCGCCCGCAATGAAATCACGCACCGCATCTGGCTTCACCACATCCAACACAAAGGCATGGGCTTCGCCGTCGCGCTTGCGGATATCAGCAGCCGTTGCTTCCACCGCGGCCTTATCAATATCGGCAATCGCGAGCCGCGCGCCTTCTTCTGCGAAGGCAATGGCCAATTGTCGGCCAATGCCGCTGGCGGCACCTGTGATCAATACGCCTTGATCCTGGAATCTCATGTGCTTTCTCCCTGAATGTTATGCCGCGATCAAATCAGCGGCTTTTTCGGCAATCATGTTGGTGGCCGCATAGGTATTGCCGGAAACCATGGTGGGCATGCAGGAAGCGTCCGCAACACGCAGCCCTTCAAGCCCGATGACCTTCATGGAAGCAGGGTCCACCACCGCCATGGGGTCAATCCCCATCTTGCAGGACCCGATCGGGTGATAGGTGGTGGAACCCGTGGCGCGCGCATGGGCCAGCCATTCATCATCGGTCTGCACTGAAGCGCCTGGAAAATTCTCGGCAATCACGTAATCCGCCAGCGGGCGCGTATGCAGAAGCTGGCGCATATATTTCATCGCCGCCACCAAGGCGTCGCGGTCCATTTGCGCTTGCAGGTAATTCGGCTGGATTTCCGGTTTTGCGCGCGGGTCCGCCGAAAGCGCCTTCAGCCAACCCTTGCTTTCCGGGCGCAGCTGAGAACAGCCAAGCGTCATGCCCGCCTTGGTATCCAAATCCGTCACACCATAGCGGCCAGTCGGATAGCTGGCGGGGGCGAAGTAAAGCTGCATATCGGGGGTGGCCAAGCCTTCGCGTGTTTTCATATAGCCCCCGGCATGGCTCGGGCTCGCGGTCAGTAGCCCTTTGCGCGTGAAGGCATAGCGCAGCACTTCCATCGCCAAACGCACGCCTCGGGATCGTTCATTGAGCGAACCCGTCCCTTTCACCAAAGCGGAAACCCGGGTGGCGTAATGGTCGCGCAGATTCTTGCCCACACCTGGCAGCGCATGAACAACATCAACGCCAATATCGGCAAGCCATTCCGGATCACCGACGCCGGAAATTTGCAGCAGTTGCGGCGTATTGATCGAACCACCGGAAAGGATCACATCGCGCCGCGCGCGAATGGTAATGGGCGCGCCACCTTCCTGGGCATAGCGAATGCCAACCGCGCGCTTGCCTTCAAAGACAATCGCTTCCGCCAGCGCGCGCTGGATTAGCTTCAGATTGGGCCGCGACAGGGCAGGACGGAGGTAAGCATCTGCCGGGCTCCAGCGCCGACCACCGCGCATCATTTGCTGGTACAGAAAAGTGCCTTCCTGATTGCCAGAATTGTAATCTGGCGTGCGCTTCAGCCCCAGCGCCTCATTCGCGGCCATATAGGCTTCGGACAGATCATGCGGGTCGCGCTGATCTTCGATGGAAAGCGGGCCATTATTGCCGCGCACAGAGGGATCGCCACCACCATTGCCGCGGGTTTCCGCGCGCTTGAAATAGGGCAGCACATCATCCCAGGACCAACCGCGGCACCCAAGCTGCGCCCACATATCATAGTCGGCGGATTGGCCGCGCACATAGAGATGGCCATTGATGGAACCGGAACCACCCAAAACCTTGCCGCGTGGGAAAGGGATTTTGCGATTATTGATGTAGGGGCCGGGCGCGGTTTCATAACCCCAATTCAGCTTCGGATTATAGACAGTTTTGTTGAAGCCGGCAGGGATTTTGATGAAGATATTGCTGTCCTTGCCGCCAGCTTCCAGGATGGCAACGCTGTGTTTGCCCGAAGCGCTTAGCCGATTGGCCAGCACGCAGCCTGCGGCGCCGGCACCCACAATCACATAGTCGAATTCTTCCATGGACCCTTCCCATTTCAAGCTTTTGAGAAAGGCTAGGCCGGGTGCGGCTTATCGGGAAGGGCTATTCTTCTTCCTCTTCCGGCGTGACGGCGGCTGGAATCGCGTAGGCTTCGGTCATCCATCGGCCCAAATCCACCCGCCGGCAGCGATCGGAACAAAAGGGGCGCTGTTCCGGCGCGGGGGCGCGGCCACAAATCGGGCAGCGCTGGCGGCGCGGTTTTTTCTCGGCGTCAGTCACGCGGCACCTCTCGTATTTGTGGCGGGCCCGATGCCACGCTCCGCAATTCCAACCCATGCCCGGTAAGCGCTGCATAGTCATCAAGCGCGCTGGGCAGGTCGCGCAAGGCCGCGATCACGTCGGGCCGCGCTTCCAGCATCAGCCGCTGAGCAGGTCGCGCCGCTGCATCGCGCGCTGCCTGGCGTAGGGCCGCCAAGCCTTCCGCCAAGGGCGTGTGCAGGATTTCGGCCAAGGGTGGGTGGATGCGGTCGCGCACCATCTCGAACAACCCAAGCCCGGTCAGCCCAACCAACCGCGTCAGCCTATCAGGTGCCAGCGCGGCGCGCAGAGGTTCAAGCAAGACTTGGCGGCGTTTGGCGGAAAGCCCCGCCACATCAAGCAAAATGGCGCCCGAGAGGTTCCGCAGCCTGATCTGCCGCGCAATTTCGGGCAAAGCTGTTTCATTGAAGCGCGCCAAGCCATCGCCTGCGCCGCCGCTATCCACATCAAGCGCCGTCAGCGCGCGCGTGGTTTGGATGTGCAGCACCCCGCCGCCCGGTAAAGGCACGGCGCTTTCGGATAAGGCGGCGAATTCACCCTCAATCTCCTCGTCGAACACGGCCCCATGCTGCGCCTGGACCCGATCCCCCAGCGCCGCGCGCAGCCTTGCCACTAAACCCGCGCCGGTCACACGCAGCACGGCCTTCGGATAGCGCGCGGCGAGGCGCTCAGCAGCACATGGCCCGCGTGCCACCAGCCGCGGCGCGCCTGGCGGTGCGGCAGCAATCAGCGCGGCTTCGGCATCTGTCAGTACGGCGGAAAGCCTTGGCCCCTTGCCGGCCTGCGCGGCGCGGGTCACGCGCAGCCCTAAAATCTGCCCTTCCTGCACCGCCTGTTTGATCGGCTGGCGCGGCGCGCTGGCGGCGCTTTCCGGCAGGAAGCCCGTTTCATTTCCAGGAAGCAACACGAAGGCGCCCGACATGGCGACCGAGATCGCCACCACGCGCCCGCGCTGCAGATCGCCAACCCCATCAGGCCGCGCGGGGCGTTCCACCCAGGCTTCCATCAGCCTCTCACCCAGCAGCAGCGCGGTGCGCACTTCGCCAGGGGAGGCTTCAGCCAGGATCAGGGCTTCAGCCACCCAATCCCTCGCAGCATTTGCGCGGTTTCAAACAAGGGCAGGCCGACCACATTGGAATGGCTGCCCGAGATGAAGCGCGTGAAAGCCTCGGCCCTGCCTTGGATGGCATAGGCGCCGGCCTTGCCCTGCCATTCGCCGGAAGCGATGTAGTCTTCCATCTGCGCTTCAGTCAGGCGCTGGAAGGTGACGTTGGTTTCGACCAGCCGCTGGATGCGCCGCCCATCAGGGAGCGCCAGCACCACGCCCGTGGTCACGCAATGCCGACGGCCTGAAAGCAGCGCCAGGCAATGCCGAGCCTCGGCCTCGGTCTCGCCCTTTGGCAGGATGCGCCGGCCAACGCCCACCACCGTATCGGCAGCCAGGATCAGCGCGCCTTCAGCCAAGGGCAAAGCGGCTTCAGCCTTGGCAAGCGAAAGCCTGGCCGCCAAGGCGCGCGGCAATTCGGCCTTGATGGGCGTTTCATCAATATCGGTCGCGAAGACGCGCGCGGGCGTAATGCCAAGCCGCACCAGCAAATCCAGGCGGCGGGGACTGGCGCTCGCCAATACCAGCGGCAAGCGCACGGCATCCATGCTTTGCGTGTTACTTGAAGCGGAAGGTGATGCGGCCCTTGGTCAGATCATAGGGCGTCATTTCAACATTGACGCGATCACCGGCGAGCACGCGAATGCGGTTCTTGCGCATCTTCCCGCTGGTATGCGCCAGGACCAAATGCTCATTATCAAGTTTCACGCGGAACATGGCGTTGGGCAGAAGCTCCATCACCTCTCCACTGAACTCCATCATATCTTCTTTGGGCATCGGACCTCAATTGTAGGGCGCGCGGCGCGCCCGGGTTTAAGATTGCGGCGCAAAATGATCCTATGCCCCCGCCGGGTCAAGCACGATCCCGGCGCGGGCATGATTTTGGCAGTAAAAAGGGTCGAAAGCGCTATTTTGAGAGCGCCACCGTGTAATCCGCTTCGGTCTTTTCGCGCATTTCGGCTTCGGTCACGCCGGGGGCGAGTTCGATCAGCTTCATTACGGCCGGCCCGCGCCGGGCGATTTCAAACACGCCAAGATCGGTGATCACCATATCCACGACGCGGCTGCCCGTCAGCGGCAGGCCGCATTGCTTGAGCAGCTTGGGCTTGCCGCCGGCGGTATGTTCCATCAGCACAATCACGCGCTTGACGCCGGCGACCAAATCCATCGCGCCGCCCATGCCCTTCACCATCTTGCCCGGGATCATCCAATTGGCCAGGTCGCCATTTTCGGCCACCTGCAAGGCGCCAAGGATGGAAAGGTCAATATGCCCGCCGCGGATCATCCCGAAGGATTGCGCGGAATCGAAGAAGGAACTGGTCGGCAACTGAGTAATCGTCTGCTTGCCGGCATTGATCAGATCAGCATCTTCTTCACCTTCGTAGGGGAAGGGGCCAAGGCCCAGCATGCCATTTTCGCTTTGCAGCTGGACATTAAAGCCGGCGGGGACGTGATTGGCGACCAGTGTCGGGATGCCAATCCCAAGATTCACATAGAAGCCATCTTCCAATTCGCGCGCCGCACGAGCGGCCATTTCATCGCGGTTCCAGGCCATGGTTTTTCTCCTTATCCCTGGGACTCAGCGCCAGCCGCAGCGGCGGGCGCGTGCTTGCGGACAGTGCGCTGTTCAATGCGCTTTTCGTATCCAGGCGGGCAGGTAATCATGCGTTTGACGAAAATGCCCGGCGTGTGGATGTGGTCCGCGTCAATCTCTCCGGGGCGGACCAAATGTTCCACCTGGGCCACCGTGACGCGCGCTGCCGTTGCCATCATGGGGTTGAAGTTCCGCGCGGTCTTTCGATAGACCAGATTGCCTTCGTGGTCGGCCATATAGGCGTGGATGATGGCAAGGTCGGCGACAATGCCGCGTTCCATGACATAGGTCTCGCCATCGAAATCGCGGGTTTCCTTGCCCTTGGCGACTTCCGTGCCAACGCCGGTTTTGGTGAAAAAGGCGGGAATGCCAGCGCCGCCGGCGCGAATACGCTCGGCCAAAGTGCCTTGCGGGTTGAATTCAATCTCAAGCTCACCGGCCAGGTATTGCCGGGCGAATTCAGCGTTTTCGCCGACATAGCTTGAAATCATTTTGCGGATCTGGCGCGTTTTTAGCAGCAGGCCCAAACCGGCATCATCCACCCCGGCATTGTTGGAGACCACGGTCAGGTCCTTCACGCCGGAATCGCGGATGGCTTCGATCAACAGGGTCGGAATGCCCGAAAGCCCGAAGCCGCCGGAATGGATCACCATGCCATCGCGCAACAGGCCGGAAAGCGCCGCCTTGGCATCTGGATAGATTTTCTTCATGGGGTCAGCCCTCATGCCTTGCCGTTCAAAGGGATCACTAGCCGCTGTTTTGCGTTGCGGGAAGGGCTGACGCGGCGAATCGCTCGTCATGCTATAAGGGCGCATGTCCGCCGCCCCCATCCTGGCCCCGCGCCCGGCAATCCGCCTGCTGTCGGAGACCACCGCGAACCGCATCGCGGCTGGTGAGGTTGTGGAACGCCCGGCCGCCGCGCTCAAGGAAATCGTCGAAAACGCCTTGGATGCCGGGGCGCTTCGCATCGCGATCACGCTGGAAGGCGGCGGGATGGATCGCATTCTGGTGGAAGATGACGGCATCGGCATGGGGCCTGAGGATCTGGCGCTGGCCGTGGAACGCCACGCCACGTCCAAATTGCCGGAAGAAGCCACGCTGTTCCGCATCGCCACCCTTGGCTTCCGGGGTGAGGCCTTGCCTTCCATCGGCGCCGTGGCGCGGCTTTCCATCACGTCTTGCCCGCGCGACGGCGCGGCGCATCGGATCAATGTGGAGGGCGGGCTGAAGGGGGATGTCGCGCCGGCCTCTGGCGCCCCCGGCACACGGGTTGAGGTGCGGGATTTGTTCTTCGCCACCCCGGCGCGGCGTAAATTCCTAAAGCATCCCCGCACAGAAGCCGAACACGCGGTGGAAGCGGTGCGCCGCCTGGCCCTCGCCTGGCCGGAAGTGGCGTTTCGCGTGGAAAGCGATGGGCGGGAAGTGCTGTCGCTACCCGCCGCCGATCAGGAAGGGCGCATCCGGCAAGTGCTGGGCGCGGAATTCGCCGCCGCCGCGGTGCCGGTGGAAGCGGTTTCCGCAAGCCTCGATATCAGCGGGCTTGCCGCCTTGCCTTCCCACCACCGCCCGACCACGCTTGGCCAGCATTTGGTGGTGAACCGCCGCCCGGTGCGCGACCCTTTGCTGCGCGTGGCTTTGCGCGTGGCCTACCGCGATGTGATCCCGCAGGGCCGCCACCCCGTGGCAGCGCTGTTTCTGCAAGTGCCGCCGGAATCCGTGGATGTGAATGTGCATCCGATGAAGACCGAACTCCGCTTCCGCGATGGGGAGGCTGTGCGCGGTGCCATGATCTCCGCGCTCCGCAAATCCCTCGCGATTGGCGCCGGGACGGTGGTGGCGGTGCCTTCCCTGGCCGGCGCCGCGCCGGTTGCGGGCTTTAGCGAAGCCCTGCCCGTTCTGCCCCAATCCATGCCGCGCCCGGCAGGGCTGCCTCAGCCGCGCCTGCCCTTGGGGTTCCGCCCGCCCAGCCTGCCGCCGCCTGCACCCGAGCCGATGGATGCCGCGCATCCCTTGGGCCGCGCCGTGGCGCAGATTCTGGACACCTTCATTATCGCCGAAGCCGCTGATGGGTCGTTGGTGCTGGTGGATCAGCACGCCGCGCATGAACGCCTGACGCATGAGGCGCTCAGCGCGCAGCTACGCGATGGCGGCGTGCGCGCCCAGCCTTTGCTGGTGCCGGCGGTGGTGGATATGCCGCAAGCCGATGCGGCGCGCTTGCTGGGTGCAGCGGAAGCCTTGGCGCGGTTGGGGCTGGACATTGAAGGCTTCGGCGCTGGCGCTGTGCTGGTGCGGAGCCTGCCGGCCTTGCTCGGCGCTGCTGATCCCGCGCCGCTGCTCCGAGATATGGCGGAAGAATTGGCAGTGGATGCGGAAAGCACGGCCTTGGAGCGTAAGCTGGATGCAGCGATTGCCAGGCTTGCGTGCCATGGCAGCATTCGCGCTGGTCGGCGGATGAATGCCGCCGAGATGGATGCGCTGCTGCGCCAGATGGAAGCAACACCGCGCGCCGCGACGTGTAGCCATGGCCGGCCCACGGTGCTGAAGCTGGATGCGGCGGCGTTGGAGCGGATGTTTGGGCGGCGGTAGAGAATAGGAATAATTTCACGTGAAACTATGACGCCTTATCCCCCATAAGCCAGCACCGCCGCCGCTAAATCCTCCCCGGCCCAGCCCACGGATTTGAAGGCGGTGATCTGATCGGCGCTTTGCCGGCCCGGATGGGTGCCACGGCAAAGCTCCGCCAAATCCGCCACCACATGGCCCTCCGTAATCGCGCCCTCGGCGATGGCCTGCACCACATCGCCGGCTTCAGCCAAGCCACCGGCGCGGGTATCCACCACCAAAAGAGCGCGCTTCAGCGCCAGCGCATCCGCTTCGCGCATATCCGGCCAATAGGCGCCAACCAGATCAAGATGCACTCCCGGTTTCAGCGCCGCGCCGGGGATGAGCGCATCGGCCGCCAAGGTGGCAGCGCTGATGATATCGGCGGCGGCGAAATCAGGCTCGGCCACCGCCCGCGCCGGCAGGCCATGTGCGGCAAGCTGTGCGGCCAGGCGCGCAGCATTCTCACCCTTGCGCGACCAGATCGCGATATCTTTGATCGGAAAACAGGCAGCATAAGCCTCGGCCAGGGCATGGGCGACCTTGCCGCTGCCCAGCAGCAGCAGGCGGGAACTCTCGGGCCGGGCCAAATAGCGCGCGGCGAGCAGGCTGGCTGCCGCCGTGCGCCTATCCGTCAATTCGCCGCCATCCAGCATGGCAAGTGGTGCGCCGGTTGTGGCGTCGGACAGCAAATAGCTGGCATGGACGGCGGGCAGGCCGCGCCCATCATTGCCCGGGGCGACATGGACAATCTTCACGCCGTAATGCCCGCCCGCGCGCCAGGCCGGCATCAGCAGCAGGGTGTTTTGCGCCCCCGCACCATCCCCCCAGCCGTGGCGGTGCCTGAGCGGCGCTTCGCAGCCTTCACGGAACATCTCGGCCAGGGCTTCGATCAGCCTATCCCAAGGCAGAGCCGCCCGGATTGCTGCCTTGTCCATCTGCCGCATGGTTTTACCTCCGCGATTCTGCTGGCGCATGTGGCATTGCCGGGCGGGGAAGGGAAGCTTTGGCGCGTTAATTGCTCAGCTTTAGGATGGATTCACCCCTGCCCAACCGGAGAACCGCATTTGATCAAGCCATTAGCCGCCGGGCTTCCCATGGCAGAGCAGGCCAGTGCCGGCCGGCCGAAGTGCGGCGCTTGCGGGGATGGCCTGCTATCCGGTAACGCAGTGCCTACCAAAGCGGCAAACTTAACGCTGCAGTGGCGCCACCTCACCCCAAGGGGCAGGCCAATGGTCAGGAGAGGCTTATAATGTCTGGCACAACGAGCGATCCGCGCTACAAGCGGCGCCCGCCCAAACGTCCGCTCCGGCTTTCCTGGTCGGATGAACGGGTGCGCGGCATTTTCTGGCAGATCGTGGTCGTCGCGGCTGTTGGTAGCCTGATCTATTGGCTCTACAGCAATACCTCCCACAATCTGGCGGTGCGGCGCATCGCGACCGGCTTTGGCTTCTTGGATCGCGAAGCGGGGCTGCCCATCGCCGAAAGCCTGATTTCCTATGAGCCCACGGATACCTACCTGCGCGCACTGATGGTGGGCGTTCTGAATACGCTGAAGGTTGCGGTGGTTGGCGTTGTGCTGGCGACCATTCTTGGCACCGCGATTGGTATTGCGCGGCTTTCCAAGAATTTCCTGCTGTCGCGCATTGCCGGCGCCTATATCGAAATCATTCGCGACCTGCCGCTGCTGCTGCAATTGCTGTTTTGGTACACCATCCTGCAGGGCCTGCCCGGGCCGCGCCAGGCGCTGAAGCCCATGGAAGGTGTGGTGCTGTCCAATCGCGGCTTGAAGCTGCCGGCGCTGATTTGGGAAAACGCGCATACCGCGGCGCTGGTGGCGTTTCTGCTGGGTATTGTCGGAACTTGGCTTTATGCGCGTATGGGGCGTGCCAAGCAGATGGAAGATGGCCAGCCGCGCAAGGTGTGGCCCACCGCGCTTGGCTTGATGCTGGCGCTGCCCATCGCCGTTTGGTGGGGCCTTGGTGCCCCGTGGGAGATTGAATACCCCGAGCTGCGCGGCTTCAATTTCCGCGGTGGCCTGAATATCAGCCCCGAATATTTCGCGCTGCTGATCGGGCTTGTTACCTATACGGCAGCCTTCATCGCGGAAGTGGTGCGCGCCGGCATCATGTCGGTCAATCATGGGCAATGGGAAGCGGCGCAGGCGCTAGGGTTGAAACATGGTTCGGTGCTGCGGCAGATTGTCATGCCGCAGGCTTTGCGCGTGATTATCCCGCCCATGACGTCGAATTACCTGAATCTGACGAAGAATTCCTCGCTCGCGGTCGCGATTGGCTATCAGGATATTGTGTCCATCGCCAATACCACGCTCAATCAAACGGGGCAGGCGATTGAAGGCATTGCCATCATCATGGCGGTCTATCTGACCATCAGTCTTTCGATCAGCCTTTTCATGAATTGGTACAATGCGCGCATAGCGCTGGTCGAACGGTAAGGGAGCCAGCCATGAGCGACACAAGCATTCCATCCGGCCCGCGCAAGCCGCCGATCACGGCAGTGGGGCCGATTGCCTGGGCCAGGACCAATCTGTTCTCCGGCTGGCTCTCCACTGCCGTCACGCTGGCCATGGGCTATCTGCTGATCAAATTCACGCTGTCCTTCATTGATTGGGCCTTCGTGAATGCCATCTGGTCGGTGCCGTCCAATGCGCAGGGGCCGCAGACGCAAGCCTGCCGAGACCTGCGCGGCTCTGGCGCCTGCTGGGCGGTGATTGGCGAAAAACACCGCTTCATGCTGTTCGGCACCTATCCCTATGAACAGCATTGGCGCCCGGCTTTGGCCTGCGTGCTGTTCGTGGCGCTTTACGTGATTTCCGCCATGCGGCGCTTTTGGCGCTGGGAATTGGCGCTGATCTGGGTTGGGATGCTGACCGCGATTGGCGTCCTGATGTGGGGCGGCGTCTTCGGGCTTTCCTATGTGCCGCAGGAACGCTGGGGTGGCTTGCCTATCACCCTGATCCTGGCGACCTTCGGGCTGGCTTTCGCCTTTCCGCTTTCCATCCTGGTGGCGCTTGGCCGGCGATCTTCGCTGCCCGCCATCAAGGTGCTTTGCGTGCTTTACGTGGAGCTTATCCGCGGCGTGCCGCTGATCAGCCTGCTGTTCATGGCAAGCGTCATGTTCCCCCTATTTCTGCCGGAGGGGATGAATATTGATAAGCTGCTCCGCGCGCAGATCGCCATCATTCTATTCGCCGGTGCCTATCTGGCCGAGGTTGTGCGCGGCGGGCTGCAATCCCTGCCAAAGGGCCAATACGAAGCCGCCGATGCGATGGGGCTTTCCTTTTGGCAGAAGACCGGGCTGATCATCATGCCTCAGGCCTTGCGCATGGTGATCCCGCCTTTGGTCAATACCTTCATCGGTTTCTTCAAGGATACGTCGCTGGTGCTGATCATTGGCATTTTCGACCTGCTGACCGCCGGCAAGACCGCGATTGTGGAGCCCGCCTGGCAGGGCTTCGGCGTTGAGGTTTATGTCTTTGTCGGCAGCATCTATCTCGTTTTCTGCTACGCCATGTCCAAATACAGCCGCGGGTTGGAGGCGGAATTGAACCGCCATCGCCGTCGCTGAATCCCGGGGAAAACATCATGAGCGCTTCCGCTGATCTTGCCTATCTCGCTTCCGCCGCCAAGGCCGATGCGCCCCCCGCCATTGAATTGGCCGGCGTCAATAAATGGTTCGGCGCGCTGCATGTGCTGCGCGATGTCAACCTTGCTGTTGCCCCCGGCGAACGCGTGGTGGTGTGCGGGCCATCGGGTTCGGGCAAATCCACCATGATCCGCTGCATCAACCGCCTGGAAGTGCACCAGGAAGGTCGTATCGCGGTAGAAGGGATCGAACTGACCGATGATGTGCGCGCCTTGGACGCGATCCGCCGTGAAGTGGGCATGGTGTTCCAATCCTTCAATCTTTTCCCGCATCTGACGGTGCTGGAAAACTGCACCCTGGCGCCCATTTGGGTGCGGCGCATGCCGAAGAAGGACGCCGAAGAACTGGCGATGGAATTGCTGGCGCGGGTGAAAATTCCAGAACAGGCGTTGAAATATCCGGGCCAGCTTTCCGGCGGGCAGCAGCAGCGCGTGGCCATTGCCCGCGCCCTTTGCATGCGCCCCAAGATCATGTTGTTCGATGAGCCTACCTCAGCGCTTGATCCCGAAATGATCAAGGAAGTGCTGGATGTGATGGTGGAACTAGCCGACACGGGCATGACCATGATGGTGGTGACCCATGAAATGGGCTTCGCCCGCCAGGTTGCGGACCGCGTGGTCTTCATGGACCAGGGGGAGGTGGTGGAAGTCGGCCCCCCCGAACAGGTCTTCAATGCACCAAAGACCGATCGGCTCAAGCTATTCCTGAGCCAGATCCTGCGCGGGCATTGAATGCCCGCCATGCGCTGGGTGCGGGGCCGGCGTCTTGCTTTCCGGCGGTGAAGGGGCAGAGTGCGCCGCGATGTTCCCCCTAAAGGCAGTCCAGGCATGAGCAACCCCGCCGCTACCGACCGTAGCGCCCCCTCGCTTGCCCTGATCCTGGGCGTGCTTGGCGTTGTCTATGGCGATATCGGCACCTCACCGCTTTACGCCATGCGTGCGGCGGTCAGCCATTTTGAGGATGGCGGGGTGGAGGCTTGGGAGATCCTTGGTCTTTTGAGCCTGATCATTTGGTCGCTGATCCTGACGGTGACGGTCAAATATGTCGTATTCATCCTGCGCGCCGATAACCGGGGCGAGGGCGGCGTACTGGCGCTGATGGCGCTCGCGCAGCGGAGTGTGGAAAATGCGCGCCTGCGCTGGGCCCTGGCGCTGATTGGCATTGCCGGCGCCTGCCTGTTCTTTGGCGATGGCATCATCACCCCGGCCATTTCTGTGCTTTCGGCGGTGGAGGGGCTCAAGGTTGTCTCACCGCATTTGGAAAAAGCGGTATTGCCGATTTCAATTGTGATCCTGGTGGCGCTATTCCTGGTGCAATATCGCGGGACGGCGAAAATGGGGGCCGTGTTCGGGCCAATTTGTGCGGCTTGGTTCCTGGTGCTGGGGGTACTCGGGCTTTGGGAGGTGCTGCATAATCCTGGCGTATTGGCTGCCATTTCGCCGCATTGGGCCATTACTTTCTGCCTGCATTACAAATTCGCGGCCTTTATCGCCTTCGGTTCCGTGGTGCTGGCCGTGACGGGGGCCGAGGCGCTTTACGCCGATATGGGCCATTTCGGGCGCCGGCCCATTCGCTGGGCCTGGGTGGTCATTGTGCTGCCATCACTGGTACTGAATTATCTTGGCCAGGGCGCGCTTTTGCTGCGCGATCCGGCATCGCTGGAAAACCCCTTCTTCCTGCTGGCGCCGGAATGGTTCCGCCTGCCTTTGGTATTCCTGGCAACCGCTGCCACCATCATTGCAAGCCAGGCGATGATTTCGGGCGCCTATACCATTGCGCGGCAATGCGTGCAGCTTGGCTTCATGCCGCGGCTGGTTGTGCGCCACACCAGCGATACGGAAGAAGGCCAAATCTATATGCCGCAGGTGAATTTTGCCCTGCTGATCGGCGTGCTGATCCTGGTGGTGACGTTCCGTGACTCCGAACGTTTGGCAGCGGCCTATGGCATTGCGGTAACGGGGACCTTTGTTTGCACATCCTGCCTTGCCATGGTGGTGTTCCGGCGCAAATTCGGCTGGCCGCTGCTTGCTGTGCTTGGCGTTTTCCTACCGCTGCTGGCGCTTGATTTGGCGTTCTTCCTATCCAACGTGCTGAAAATTCCCGAAGGCGGCTATGTTCCGCTGGTTCTTGGCTTTGTGATGTTTGTAATGATGCTGACCTGGCATCGCGGGCGGGAATTGCTGTTTGCGCGCATCCGTCAGGATGGCTTGCCGCTGAAATCCTTCATTGCACGCCTGCCGCAATCGCGCACCGTGCGCGTGCCCGGCACCGCGGTATTCATGACCAGCCAAGCGGAATTTCTGCCAGGCGCGCTGCTGCATAACCTAAAGCACAACAAGGTTTTGCATGAACGCGTACTATTCGTGACGGTCGCGAATGAGGATGTGCCGCAGGTAGGTGCCGATCGGCGCCGCGAAGTTGAGGAATTGGCGCCCAATATCTATCGCGTGGCGCTGCGCTACGGTTTCCAGGAAAGCCCCAATATCCCGCGTGAGCTTGAAGCGCTGGCGGAATTGGGCATTCCTTATGAACCCATGCAGACCTCCTATTTCCTGGGGCGGGAGACGGTGGTGGCAGCAGCCGTGCCGAAAATGTCGCGCTGGCGGCAATGGCTTTTCGTGGTGCTCAGCCGCAATTCACTTCCGGCGACCGAATTCTTCCGTATTCCTTCGGACCGTGTGGTAGAGTTGGGCGTGAAGGTAGCGATCTGACCTGTTCGTTTAGCCTTGATTGAGGAGGTGCACATGGAACGGATACTGGTGACACTCTCCATGGTGGCGGGACCGGGCTTTCCGCTTGGCTGCCAGGATCACCGCTATGAGATCGAATTGGCGCTGGATGCCGCGGGACACGCTGATCCGGTAGCCTGGCAGGAGGACCCCGCGCCCTGGCGCGCGCGGCACTACCGCCCGGATGCACCGCCTGAACTGGGCGATGTGCAATATGATGGCGATAATGGCTGGTTCATCCGCTTCAGCGGCAGCCTGGCTGAGCGCTTCGATGCGCCAGAGGCCCATTTCGATCCCGGCACCAGCCCCATCCGCCCGGGCGAGCATGTGACCATCACTGAAGTTGATGGTGGCGTGTATGATTACAGGATTGTTGGGGTGGGGGCTTTGTGAGGGGCCAGACTGCCCCCGCGTTAGGACCAGGGCCCCCGTAAGACCCTGCCCGCACAGAATATCGGCAAGGCGGCACGCTTGGCGATGAGCACAAGCATTGGCGGCGCGCCAAGTTTTTTCGGCAATACCGGCTGTTCTTTCGCTTCCATGCGGCGAGCAAGCTGTTGGTTCTTGCATGGGTGAATGATGAGGATACCAAGCGCGCCTATGAAAGCCGCGATGATGCGTATCGGGTATTTCGCCGCATGCTGGAAAGCGTCAAGCCGCCCGATGATTGGGCTGCCCTGCTCGCTGAGGCGCGGGCGGAGGGAGATAGGTTAAGGAAATTCGCGGCAGGCGTGATTCGATGAGGCTTGCATTGGCGCGGCCTAACGTTGCCGGATTGGTGCTGACGTACTCGTGCAGCAGGTCCTCGACGTTCCGCCATGACAGCGGGTACCGGACGTACATCATCACCGCCAGACGGATGATCTCGGGCGAGGTCTTGAAGTAGCGGAAGGTGTGGGGATTGCTCATGCCCGGAAGGCTAGCGGCTCACGCTTCGGGCATAAGCCGATTTTCCTCTGACACTGCCTCCTATGCTGCGATTCTACCCGATCAACCGAAAAATCGAAGTCCGTCACGACTTTCCACATGGTCGGCAAAAATTATGAAACGCATGCCACCAACAACACATCAATGCTTCAACACACCCGTCTTCGTCAGCCCCATAGCCACGACCCAGCCGAGCACCACACCTACAAGCGCCCCGCCGCACGCGTGGATGAACCATGCGATGAAGCCTGATGCTATTCCGATTGCATCGCCCACCTGCTTGGCGAAGCCGAGCAGGCCGTATTCTGGTGCTTTCCAGCCCATCTCCGCCATTCCGTGCAGGATGATGCCACCGCCGACCCAGAGCATGGCCAGCATGCCGACGATGCTGAGCAGCTTCAGAAAGGGCGGCATGCCCGTGACCAGCCCGCGGCCGATGACACGAACAATGCCCGCCCGGTTCTTCGCCAAATGCACGCCAAGGTCATCAGCCTTCACGATCAAGGCAACTGCGCCGTAGACCGCGACGGTCACAGCGATGCCGACGGCTGCCAGCACCATGGCCTTATTGAGAAACGTCGGTGTTGTGATCTGGCCGAGCGTGATCGCCATGATCTCGGCTGAGAGGATCATGTCGGTGCGGATGGCGCTTGCGACCTTCTGGTCTTCGAGCGCTTTGGCGTCGAGCGATTCGTCGAGGGCGGCCGCTGGGTCGCCAGCCTCCGCATGCGGCGAAATCAGCGCACGCACCTTTTCATAACCTTCGAAGCACAGAAAAAGCCCGCCAACCATCAACAATGGTGTGATCGCCCATGGCGCGAAGAAGCTCAGCGCCAGCGCGCCAGGCAGCAAAATCACAAGCTTGTTCTTGATCGAGCCCCACGCGATCTTGCCGATGATCGGCAGTTCGCGGTCGGAGGCAAATCCGACCACGTAGCGCGGCGTCACAGCGGCATCA
>Ga0315899_10002124_pt1 | contig 22161 bp, 17 predicted proteins | sample LakEriMetagenome_2_FD_203518 | JGI IMG/M metagenome (GOLD analysis project Ga0315899, IMG submission 203518) | Freshwater fungal communities from buoy surface, Lake Erie, Ohio, United States - Buoy 4 MA112 | ecosystem: Environmental > Aquatic > Freshwater > Lake | place: USA: Lake Erie, Ohio... | reverse complement strand
CCCTCTTTCATCAAACTTGGAAAGAATATTTTTCAGCACTACACCAAAAATCTCTCCATGCAGGCATTTCGAGGTTTTCACCCCTCGATAACCATGGGCAATAATATCTTAGCAAGTACATCACCTAAAATCCTTGTCGGTAGAGGCTTTTGACGATTTCTTCAAAATTGACTTACCCGATATGACAAAAGAGGGGTATGGTGAAAATTACCAGCAATTATCACCGTTTATCCCGCCGCTAAATAGACCCCAATCCAGTCGTTCTTTGAATAAAATTTAGTAAAGCATTGTACTTGGGAGATTCAGTATCGTAAACAGACTCTAAAGCACCCCAACTACCATACTGACTATAGGGAGAAATTTCATTAAAAGGCATCATTAGTCCCCCGCCAATTTCATTCCATTTTTCGAGATATTGCTCATAAATTTCTCCCATCCGAGGATCGCGATTAGCAGTTTTGAACAAGTCAATAACAGCCGGATTTTCCCCCACTAAATGTTGACCAGCCTCATAGCTAATTAAGGACAATCCCTTGGCATCAGCAATTTGTTTATAAGCCATCATGTTGTCATAGGCATTTCGAAGCGCTCCCCCTGTAGGCCCCCCTGTAATTTGACCACCCTGGGTAATTTCATCAAATAATTTCCCTAAACCACCATCCGCTTCAGTCGTCGTCCACGCCAAAACTTGATCTTCTTTCTGACCAATATAATTACCAAAATAGGGGGCGATCGCCACAGCATCAATGCCATATTCTGTGTTAGTCAGCGGATTTTCTGCCCAAGCATAATCTAGCGTTCGCCTTCCCCATGAGTTGTCCGCCGCACGTGCCCCCATAACCCCGATCACCCTTTCCGGATTATTGTTCTCAAACACCTCATCCCAGATACGAGTAATCTGAGTAGTCCGACGACTATACCAGTCCATAACCTTTTGATATTCATTAATAGGCGAATCTGGCCACTCATTCCGGGCCTGCTGAGCAACCCATTGGTATTGTCCAAAACCAAAATTCCAGACTTCATTGGAATATTCCACATAGACATTGAGATCAGAATCCAAATTTGCTGCAACATACTCTGCAAAGCTTCGGACATAGTCATCTGTTGCCATATGGGGCATGGTAAACCATGGATTAGAGTGGGTCTGATTTGCTAATTCCACCATGATTTCAACCGGAACACCACGGTTCATCCAAGTAGCAGTTTCCACTGTAGGGCGAGTACTCCAGTTCATCTGCGTAGAGTTATTGGTCTCCATCCAATCCATAAAGCGAAGCGTCGTAAATGGTTGAATTTTTGCTAAATAATCAGGATTAAAGATTTGTTCCACATAAGTACCGACTTGCGCCGCAGGAACTACACGAATATTTCTTAGATAATCATCAGGGTTTGTTTGGGTGATGGACAGTGTAATTCCTCGTCTTGAAGGCGTCACATTAATGACATCTTGATTGGCATCTAAATCACGACTTACCAAGTTCGCATCACCTGCATATTGCAAAGTGCCCTCGCCATCATAGAAAACGATATATTGTCCACCTAAATAGCGCCCACCAGTCGGTATGAGAAGGTGAGCTGTGACCTTGTTATAAGTAGTGCCTGAACTCGGCAAAGAGGTCACCCATCCTTGGGAATCAAGATTAATTGCTTCCTTCGTATCCCACACGCTATTTGACTGAGGAATCCAAGCACGAGAAGACTTAAAGGCATCAGTAAAAGGAAGAGCAGGTGACCAGTTAGCAACGGTAAATAGATTTATACCTACTTTCGATGGGGGATTGACAACAAAATCCCCAAGCACCGATAAAGCACTAAAGTTATTGCTGACGTCTTTGACTTGATGATCTTGAAGGACTATTTCATAATGCCCATAGTAATCATCACTGTAAATAAATGGACTATCTACTTGATACGAGACTTGAGCAGATTTTCCATCGGCATTGGGCAAAACACTCAAAAGAGAAACAGAAAAGTTAAATTGATTCGGTCCTACGATTTTCAAGTCTTGATTATCAAATGAATTAATATCTAACCTCTGATTATCCTGATAAACTACTGTAAAAATATAGGGATTATTGATGTTACCAATCGCTAAATTTTGGAGAGAATTAACCTGGGCAGTAGGTGCTTGTAAATCAGGCGAAAAACGATCAAAAACAGAAATATTACGAAAATAACTATTGGAATCAGGTGTAGTTACATCGTGATCATTGATAAAGGTGAGATGTTGCATCGCCCCCGTGAAATATTTTCCCACCTCAATTTCATAGGTTTTCCACTCTGTTCCACTATAATTTAAAAAATCAGTATTATATAACCAAGGCAGAGACTTGGTTCCATACAGTTGAAAGGCTGGTTGTTCAGATTTTTTATAGAAATTGTCTTGATCAAAACCGATCGCCTGGTCGTCTCCTGGCTTGTCACTACGATATTCAAACCGAAGAATTGTCTCTGGGGTGACGTTATAATTGTATTGATACTTTTTCCAAGTATTACCACTTAATATTAGTTCATTTTCTGCACTGGTTATTGTTGCAGTGCCATTAAGATCCTGGCTATTGTAGGAAGATAGTTTCGATGAGACAAAAGTAATGGGGACAATCGGCAGCTGAGACAAGTCGGGATTGATCACATTGATCGTAATTCCTCCTAGTACTGTCTCTGTAATCCTGTTGCCATTTAAGTCCGTTACTTCATTCGCTAATAACTTGACTTCGTACTGACCATTCATGTCAGCTAAACCCCAACCCAAATTACTTGTAATCGTATAGGTAGCTATTACTTGAGTGCGTTCTGGGTTACTGTCAATGGTCGTCAGGGTAGCTCGGTAGCTAAAGCCGTCAGGACGGGTAATTTGAATATCATTATTATCCAAAGAACTTAGCCGTATACCCGCTTCATCGCTATAGGTTACTTGGAATGAGTAACTAAAATTCTTTTCCGTAATTTCCGGTGCGGCTAAACTGACTAGCGGCGCAGTGGTGTCGGATAAATTACGTTCATACAGACGAATATTACTGAAAACACTAACGCCATTAGGATTTGTAATATTGTGATCATTGATAAACGTCAGGTAGTTAACTTGACCTGTCAAGTATTTTCCTACTTCAATCGTGACACGACGCAAATCAGTACTAGGTGAAAAGAAGGTTGTATTGTACAGCGATGAAGACGCACGGACTCCTGCTAATTGAAATTGAAATAGCTTATCTGTAGAGCTATTATATGTTGCGTTTGTGTCAAATCCAATGGCAGCAGCAGTTCCAACCACGCTATTACGAAAATCAAAATCTAAAATTGTATTTGCTGTAATGACGTAGGGGTAATTGTACTTTTTCCATGTGTCACCTTCCAGGCGCAGAGTCTTTCCTTCCTCCAAAAGTATTCCTTTTTTGCTCTTGTCTTGCGTATCATAGGATGTTAACAAGTTGTTCTCCAAAGTTAGAGACAAGATTGGAGACAGGATAGAATTGATAGTATTTGAGGCATTTAGATCAAGCATAATAGTAATTTAGGATTCAATAGCGGTAGTAGCGGAACTGAAAAATAGTTACCTTGACGGTGTTTAAAGCAGAACCCGCAAAGACATTGTCGTCTTCCTGTTGTTAAATTCAATAATATTAAAAAGCTTTAGTGTCCTTCTGCATTTTTAGATACGTTTAAAGCTTGGAGTTGTTAGAATTTTGAACTTCTTCAACAAAATATTACAGACTTGTTTGTGATGGTTTCAGAAGATTAAATCCTGTTTACTCCTCATTAATATGGATACCTTTATCAAGGTTTCACTCTTAACCCAGGAAGGTTAGCTGCAATTGTCTGATGGAGGCTAAATAGTCATGGAATGATTAATCTGTGTTGACCCCTTTGTTAATCTAGCTATCTATCGTGGATGCGTTGGCGGTTTATCAGAGAAAGTTACAAATAGTGATCTGTTGATATCGATTTTGAACAGCTATGAAGCTAATTTTTGAAGCCAGCCAAAACTTATTAAAGTGGGAATTCGTCGGCTAGTGTTTGATAAGCCTGAAGAGCTGTCAAAGCCAATTTCTAAGACCTAAAATTTATATTAGAAGGAGACTACATGAATAACTTCAGTATAAATACGGAAGTTTACTATTTCATTTTTTTGAAGAGGGGGACTTTTTGCACAAAATCATTTACAAGAACCCTCAAAAAATATAACTGTCCACATCACATCCTGATCGCAAACTGGGTTTTTCAAGAATTTCCAATCAGCATCTTTAATCCTCTTTCGTCAGAGTCGGTGAATTAGACTGGAGATAAAAGGCTGAAAAGCCCGGAGGGAGTATGACGAAGGCAAGAGATGCAAGAAAGACAGTACAGTGTATAGACAGCTATACTCCTCTTTCCTGACTTTCGGAAAGAATATTTTTTAACACCACACCAAAAGTCTCTCCGTGGGAGCATTTCAAGGTTTTCAAGACTCGACAATTATGAAGGATAATATTTTATTAAGTACGACACGTAAAACCTCTGTTACTAAAGGCTTTCGACGATTTTCAGAAAATCGACTTGCCCAGTCTGACGCAAGAGGGTTATGTATCGACTTACATGCTCAAATCCGGCTTGTCGCGGGAATATGTCCCGATACCCTTTCATTCCTTGCTTGATTGTCTCCGGAATACTGACCAGGGGAAGCATTTACCTTTGCCTCTTTTCTCTACTCACATGAGCATGACGTAATTTTATGAGTCTTGGCTATAGGTCGGCATATTTTTTGTGGAGAACTTTGCCAAGTCGTGTGCTTTAGCAAGGGGAGGATGTCAACCCGTCTCGCCCCAACGGCGATCAGAACCCCAAGAAAGTTAGCCTTCCGTCAAAGCATCAGCACAGGCTAGCCCGGCCAAATAACTGGTTGTCCAAGCATTTTGAAAGTTAAACCCCCCGGTTACGCCATCAATATCCAAAATTTCCCCAGCAAAATATAACCCCGGACAACAACGACTTTCCATCGTTTTAAAATTAATTTCCTTGAGGGTAACGCCGCCACAGGTGACAAATTCTTCTTTAAATACCCCTTTGCCTTGAATGGTGTATTGACTGTTTAACAATAATTGAGTGAGAATTTGTTCTTGTTTTTTAGAAAAATCCGCCCAGACTTGGGTTTCGGCAATATTGGCTTGATTCATGAAATAGTGCCAAAGCCGTTTGGGTAAGGAAACGGTGGTGAAATTGTGGATTTGTTTGCGGGGATGATCTTTTTTGAGGGCTTGGAGTTGTTCTGTTAAGGAATTGATCGACACATCCGGCAACCAATTGATCCACAAGGGATGGCGATAATGGCAATCATGAAGAACCCGTGCTCCCCAAGCGGACAATTTCAACACGGCCGGGCCACTCAACCCCCAATGGGTAATTAAAACGGGGCCGAGTTGACTAAGCTGACCTTTGCCTTTGGGATCTAAACTAACCCGCGCTTTGGGCACGCTCACCCCCGCTAAAGCCCGCAAGGCCCGATCGCCAATGTTGAAGGTAAATAAGGATGGTACGGGGGGCTGAATGGTGTGGCCCAAGTTTTCCGCCCAGCGATAACCCAAGGGATTACTGCCTGTGGCAATCAGAAGGCGATCGCCGTTTAAGATTTCTCCCGATTTGAGCGTAATCCGAAACTTTTGCTCCGTTTTTATCACTTCCCTAACCGGCGATCCGAGGTGTAATTCGACCCCCGCTTGACGGGCAGCATTAATCAGACAATCCACAATGGTGGCGGAATCATCGGTGGTGGGAAACATCCGGCCATCCGCTTCGGTTTTGAGCTTGACCCCTTCAGCAGCGAACCAATTAATTACATCTTGGGGTTGAAAACGACTAAACGCCCCCCGCAAGGCCTTCCCTCCTCTGGGATAGTTTTGCACTAACTGAGCCGGATCAAAACAATGGTGGGTGACATTACAACGGCCGCCGCCAGAAATGCGAACTTTACTTAAAAACGTTGTCCCCGCTTCCAACAAAATGACCCGCAACCTGGGTGCTTGACGGGCTAAATTAATGGCTCCGAAAAAACCGGCCGCCCCGCCCCCAATCACAATCACCGTGGGAGAATTGTCGAATACTGTCATGGATTTTGTTAAACGGGGTGGAATTAGACGGGATTCGCTAAGCCTTGCAAGACTTGGGTATAGTTTTCTAAACAATGAAACTGGCAATAGGCTTGGCGCATCAACATTAATTTTTGTCGAATTTCGGCATTATTCACGATTTCCCCGACTGATCGCCACACAGACAGGGGATTTTGCCAGTCTAAAACTAACGCCGCCAGATCATAACGGTTTAATTCCGCCGCCATCCAAGTGCCCGCCGACACCACCGGAATCCGCCCCGCAATGATCGCCTCGGTGAAAATCCCTGAAGTGCGTTCTTGATAAGCCACGGGATCATAGGGCAACAAAATCACCTGGGCCCGATTCAACCATGCCGCATATTCCTCCCGACTGAGGCGATCGCCAATTAATCGAACCTTGACTCCATTTGTTGTCCCGACTAATTGCGCAGCGTTGGCGGCCACTAATTCCACGAGCGTTTCAGTCCAAGTCCCTTGCGCTAAATTTTTAACCACCGACCAACCCTTTTCTTCCCGTGGAGAACCCGGCCACCAACAAACAATGGGATCGGGCTTAATCGGTAACGGCACCAACTCAGGAAAATCCGTGTGGGGAATGGGCATCACCGTAAAAGGAGTTTGGAAATAGCCTTGGAGCGATCGCCCTAGGGGATCACTATCGGTCAAACACTGGCATTGGCGGGGCAAAAGTTTAAAGAATTGTCCTTGCAACCAACGATAAACGGGACGGGTTTGATCCCGATGCACATCCCGCCGATACAAGATCCAAAGATGAATATTTTGGCGCTGGGAGGGAGGCATTTGTTTTAATCCCCACCATAGCCCCAGCAATTGCAGATGAATAAACCGCTCTAAAAATAAAATGATCGGGCGATCGCCCCCTTCTCCTCTGGCCAAGCCCTGAAGTTGACGGGCAAAGCCATTCCCCCACTGCAATCCTTGGGGAATACGGGTTATTTTTGTCGCTAAACCCCCTTCTGCCTCCAAATCCACCGCCGACAACACCGCCTCCGCCTTTAAATCCATCGCCTGCTCATCTGCTGGAATCCAGGCCAGATACTCCCAGCCCAACGACTCCACCGCTGCTTTGACCGCCCCGTGATAGGGCAAAATATGACCTTCTCCTTGCATCAAATTGGGAATCAGGGAAATAAACAAGGGCGAAGACGACATATAAACAGAAAAATTAATTTACAAGCCATTTAACAAGGCAACCGTATCACAAAGGGCGTCAAATACCGGAATGGGTTGGGAAAACTGATGCAACTGCGCGGCCGTTTCCTGTCCCCGTCCCGTTAATACCAAAACCGGCTGACAACCCGCATTAATGGCCGCTTTGAGATCGCTCGGCGCATCCCCAACAAAATAAGACTCTTTGAGGGAGATTTGATAGGTTTTCGCCGCCGTTAGCAACATCTCTGGAGAGGGTTTACGGCACTCACAGCCTGCTTCTGGATGGTGGGGACACAAAAAAATATCGGTAAAGGTGACGCCAAATTTGCCATACTCCGCCCGTACAGTTCGGTGAACCGCTTCGACCGCATCATGATCAAAATAGCCCCGCCCAATGCCCGCTTGATTGGTAATCACAATCAGTAAATAACCGGCATCTTGCCAGTGTTTCAACGCCTGCCCCGCCCCACCTGGTAGCTTTACCTGTTCGGGCCGACTTAGGTAAGGAATGTAGTCAATGGTGACGCCGTCACGGTCAAGAAAGAGGGCTTTATGCAGCACAGTCAAGGGAAATTGCCGGAAAAAGGGCTAGAAGAAATGATCCCAATTAAACCATCAAACAGCCAAGGACAGGCATGGAAATCCAGAAAAGCTGATTAATTCATGAGCACCAAAAGAAGGGGATGGCGATCGCCATTTATGGGTTGAAATTGCGTAACCAGCTACGAAATGTCTTTAAAGTAGCGGTTTCTCCCGCCGTTAAGCTTTGGGCAATAAAGGGTAATAAATCCGCTAGAACTAAGGGCGAAAAAACATGGCTCACTGATATTAACGTGTAACTTTGATCCTGACTATTTAAGCAGTAACCTAACAACTGAGCGCCATCATAACGCCAGACTTCTACGACCCCTAACGCAGCATAAATGGATAACTTGTCCAGGGAATGACTGCTCAGATCGACCTCTAAAACCAAATCCGGCGGAGGGTCTTGATCTAAACGAATATCCGCCTTTCCTCTCACCAAGGGCTCATTTTGAACGTAGTAACAAGAATCCGGCTCAAGTCAGTTTTGTATTCCAGCTTTTTTGAGGGTTAATGAGCCCATTTTTTTGAGGGGCAAATTCCACTCATCCGCTATGGTTCTAACCAAATCATCAATAAAACGATTGCGACTTTCATGGAGTCCTAAAGAGGTCATAATTTCCAGCGTGACCTGATCAAAGGTTAACGGAAGTTAGCGTTGTCATTAATAATCTCACTTTTTTTGACAATGACGTTTTTAGGCATACAAATACTGATTTTATGGTGTAAACAAAGATTGAAACTATGCTTATTGAAGTGTTCTAATTAAATAAGAACTAATGGAACACCACGTAATAGATCTTTGGGCGATCGCCCCAGGGATCAAACCGGAGTTAATTAGGGAATGGCCTTGGCAATAGCGTAAAATCTGATCACAAATTCCGCAACAACCAAACGTCCTTAGTCGAAAACCGCAATTTAAATGTCGGACTTTTTATTACAAAATAGTTGGTTTATCCCGTTTTATAGTCTGATTGGCGCGGCGTTGACCCTGCCTTGGTCATTCCGTTTGATCAAAAAAACAGGGCCACGACCCGCTGCCTATTTCAACTTACTCATGACTTTGTTCTCCGTGTTGCATGGCATGGTGGCACTGTCGGCGGTGTGGCAACGCCCCAGTCAACAAATTATTTTCCACTGGCTCCAAGTCGCTGATCTCGATTTGAGCTTGGCGATCGAAATTTCCCCTGTCAGTATCGGAGCCTTAGAAGTCGTTACCGGGATTAGTTTTCTGGCGCAAATTTTTGCCCTGGGCTACATGGAAAAAGATTGGTCCCTGGCTCGCTTTTATGGCCTATTAGGGTTTTTCGAGGCAGCCTTGGGGGGCATTGCCCTCAGTGATTCCCTCTTTTTGAGCTACGGTCTTTTGGAAATGTTAACCTTGTCCACTTACCTACTGGTAGGGTTTTGGTATGCTCAACCGTTAGTGGTGTCGGCGGCGAGGGATGCGTTTTTAACGAAACGGGTGGGGGATATTATTTTGCTAATGGGTCTGGTGGCCCTGTCGAGTTATGGGCAAGGATTAACCTTTTCTCAGTTGGAAAGCTGGGCAAATACCACGCCGATTTTGGGGACGACTGCAACGTTGTTGGGTTTGTCGCTCATTGCGGGGCCGACGGGAAAATGCGCCCAATTTCCGTTAAACCTTTGGCTCGATGAAGCGATGGAAGGGCCAAATCCGGCGGGGATTATGCGTAATTCGATTGTGGTTTCGGCGGGGGCCTATGTGTTGATCAAGCTTCAACCTGTGTTTACCCTTTCCCCGGTGGCGTCTAATACGCTGATTGTGTTGGGATCGCTAACCGTTGTGTTGACTTCGTTAATTGCGATCGCCCAAATTGACATAAAACGCACATTATCCCATTCCACCAGTGTTTATCTGGGTTTGGTGTTTGTGGCGGTGGGGCTGGGCCAAGTGGATATTGCCTTTTTGTTATTGTTCACCCATGCGATCGCCAAAGCGTTGTTATTTATGAGTGCGGGATCGATTATCCTCACCACCAGCGATCAAAACATTACGGAAATGGGCGGTTTGTGGAATCGGATGCCTGTGACCACCAGTGCCTTTTTTGTTGGCTCCATGGGGTTAATTGCGGCCTTTCCTCTGGGGATGTTTTGGACGTGGCAAAAATGGTTTAGCGGTGCTTGGCAGATCAGTTTACCTTTATTGTTTTTATTAGCTTATGTCAATCTCTTTTCTGCGTTGAACCTCACCCGGGTATTTCGCCTCGTCTTTTTGGGAATGCCCCAACAAAAAACCCGCCGCGCCCCGGAAGTGCCTTGGCCAATGGCAGTACCGATGATGAGCCTAATTATTGTAACGTTGATTGCCCCGATCGCCCCATTGCGGTGGTCATTGTGGTTATCCCCCGAATCTCCCCTGGAACTGACCTCGACCTTAACCCAATGGGCCATGCCAATTTTGGTGATAGCGGGGATTAGCGGCGTTTTACTCGGCAGTTTTTGGCCCCTACGACGGGATTGGTCTCGGTCTACTAAGCTGCCCATCCGAGTTTTGCAAGATTTGTTTGCCTATGACGTTTACCTCGATAAAATTTATGGGGCAACGGTGGTGGCGGCGGTGGCGACGATCGCCAAAATTACGACTTGGTTTGATCGCTATGTCATTGATGGTGTGGTCAATTTGGTCAGTTTCGCCACTATTTTTAGTGGGAGCGCCCTGAAATATAATGCCACCGGCCAATCCCAGTTTTATTTACTGACAATTTTGATCAGTGTGGCCCTGCTCTTTTGGTTGACCATCGATGGCCAATGGGCAAGTATTAGTCACCTGTGGGGAAACTGACGGCCATTAATTTCGCCCCAGCCCGTGGCAAATTTTAACGCTTTAAACCCTTAAAACTGACCGATTTTTAGACCCGTTTAATAACCTACATCTATGCTCAGTGCTCTTATCTGGGGGCCTATACTAGGGGCGATCGCCGTTGCCCTTGTCCCCAACCCCGAAAACGACTGTTATTCCCGCAAGCTCGCCCTCGGCATTATGACCGCCCTGTTAGGGGTAACAATCCTGGTGGGTTGGCAATTCGACCTGGGCAATCCCCAGATGCAGTTTGTGGAATATTGGTCTTGGTTGCCGAGTTTAGGGTTGAATTATCACCTCGGCGTCGATGGCCTGTCCTTGCCCCTGTTATTTTTAAACAGCATTCTAGTTTTGGTAGCGATTTTCAGTACCAACTTAAACCTAGAACGTTCCCGCTTTTATTACGCCCTGTTATTGCTACTCAGTGGCGGTGTGGCCGGTGCCTTTTTAGCCCAAGATTTACTGCTCTTTTTCCTCTTTTTTGAACTGGAGATTATCCCCCTTTATTTTCTGATTGCCATTTGGGGTGGGCAACGGCGGGGTTATGCGGCGATGAAGTTTTTGCTCTACACAGCTTTGTCGGGCTTTTTGGTCTTAGTTTCCTTTTTAGGCTGGTTCTGGCTGACGAAAGCCCCAAACTTTAATTATGATCCGGCGTTAACCGCTGCGTTACCCCTAAAAACCCAATGCCTATTACTATTGCCGTTGCTGCTGGGCTTAGCCATCAAAATTCCCATTTTCCCCTTTCATACCTGGTTGCCCGATGCCCACGTTGAAGCCTCGACCCCGGTTTCAGTGTTATTGGCTGGGGTATTGCTCAAGCTGGGAACCTATGGCTTATTACGGTTTGGGGTGGGACTTTATTTAGAAGCTTGGGTGGAATTTGCCCCTTATTTAGCGACCTTGGCGGCCATTAGTGCCCTCTACGGCGCTTCCTGTGCGATCGCCCAAAAAGATATGAAAAAAGTGGTGGCCTATTCCTCCATCGCCCACATGGGTTACATTCTGCTCGCCGCCGCCGCTACGACCCGCTTAAGTATTACCGCCGCCACCGCCCAAATGGTTAGCCACGGCATTATTTCCGCCCTCCTCTTTTTACTGGTTGGGGTTGTCTATAAAAAAACCGGCAGTCGGGATGTGGACACCTTGCGGGGCTTATTAACGCCAGAACGGGGTTTACCGATTGTCGGCAGTTTGATGATTTTAGGAGTAATGGCCAGCGCCGGCATTCCGGGCATGGTGGGATTTATTGCCGAATTTTTGGTCTTTCGCGGCAGTTTTCCCATTTTTCCGATCCAAACGTTACTGTGTTTGATTGGTAGTGGTTTAACGGCGGTTTACTTCCTTTTAATGGTCAACCGCGTCTTTTTTGGTCGTCTCACCCCCGCCCTATCCCATTTACCCCGTGTCCTCTGGCAAGAACGGTTACCGGCGATCGCCCTCGCGTTGATTATTATTATTCTGGGCATTCAACCCCATTGGCTGACTCAGTGGAGTGAACCCCAAGCCGCTGTGCTATTAACCGGGCATCCCGATGTGATTAATGTGTCTTTACCTCCTCGCATTGAAATCAGAGAAAAAAGCCAAAATTTCGTCAGTTAGGTGATAGCTAAAGGGGGTTGACAACTAGATTGCTACCCCTTGAAAAAATATTGAAGGATTTAGGTCCATTTCCCTTTACCCTCAGTCCGGATCGACAGTTTTAGTATCGGTTTCAACCGTTGTTGCATCAGAGATTGCTTCGGTTTCTGATGGCGTCCCAGTATCGGCACTAATTTGATTTTCAAGCTTTGTACTGGCATCATCCCCACCGAAATAGGGATCAAATTCTTGATCAAAATCGTCCCAGTTTGAGTCTTCTACCATCGCCGTTGTCACAGGAATCACGGGCAAATCTGCGGCTTTTTCGGTTTCACTGGTTGGATTTTCTGGCTCTGTATTATCAGCATTGACCGTTTCATCAACTACCAACGGTTCAGGTTCAGGGCTGGGCTCGGGTTGAGAATCCGCTTCAATCACCTCTGGAACCTCTGTGACTTCTAGGGATTCTGCTGCGACTTCCTCCGTTTCTACTGGACTAGCTACCTCCATGGGCGACTCTAGGGCGATCGCCGAATCGACGACATTCTCTACTGGCTGAAGAGTTTCTGCCACCGTTTCTTCTACAACGGTCACTATCTTTTCAACATATTCAAACTCTTCAAACTCTTCAAACTCTTCAAGCTCTTCAAGCTCTTCAACCACCGCTTTAGGCTCCGTGATCAATGCCTCTATCGACTCCTGTTCGGCGACGACGACTTCCGCCATCTCTTCAACGGTGGTTACAACCTGGTCTACAACTGGGTTTTCTTCTTCCCCCCAATCGTCCTCCCCTGCCTCAATTACCTCTGCAATATTGCTAGGCTGCACCGTTGGGTTGGGTTGTTTTTTGCCCCCAAAGAGCCATTGAAATAATTTTGATTTGGGTTTCGGGCGATCGCCCCCAGATCCACTAGGCGGTGCATTTTTAGTCGTCTTAGTCTTCGGTTGTTTGGAAATTGCCCCTTTAGAAGGCGTTGAAGGGTAGGTTATTTCCGGCTGAGCACTTTCAGGGATTGCTGCTTCTGTTGCGTCTACTTCAGTCTCGATTTTGGCTTCGGTTTCGGCGATTGCCTCTTGGACAATTTCTTCCACCGCTTCCACCACCGGAGCAGGTGCCTCAATAGACTCTAAAACTTGATCAACTTTTTCAATCGCTTTTTCTGCAACGGTTTCCTCATTCTTCTCAAGTTCCCCAATTTTCTCAATCGTTTCAACAGTTTCTTCTGTGGCGATCGCCGGGGTTGATGTTTCCGGTGTGGGTTGAGCCTTGGGCGCTTTCGGCTGACGTTTTAATCCCCCCCCGACCCAATCTAGTAAAGAAAAACTCCCTATGTCGGCAATGCCGTGCTTGGCAATAGTGGCACGAAGTCGCAGCGTTTGCCAGGCAAAAGCCAAAATCAAACAAACCCCTGCCAACTGTCCCAGCAAAATTGCGCCGGTGAAGCGTTTGGCACAAATCCAGAGCACCAGGGCATAGAAAAAACCAAAGCCACTCCAGAGAAAATCATCCTTGCGATGGAGCTTGGGGGCAAAAAATGCCGAACCGAAAAACACTAAACTCGCCAAGCCGACAACACCAGACAGCATCAACGCCAACATCTAAAAGTTACTCCATTGAGAGTTCACCCCTCCATTTTGCGTTATCTTGACCGTTCTGTTTATCCCTTTTACCCTCAAAAACAGCAAGGGGCGAGCACCGTTAATCGTGTGTCCCCCGCCCCCATTGCCATCACAGCCATAATAATCCGTGGAAAATTGGTCTTAAAATTTGTTGAGATTAATCCCCGCTTCCTTAGCCATTGCCTGAATGCCTTTAGATTCGAGGGTTTTAATGGCTGTCGTAGACAAACGTAAACGCACAAATCGATTACCTTCGGGCCACCAAACCCGTTTCCATTGCAAATTGGCTTGTTGCAGGCGCTTAGTACGGCGGTGAGAGTGGGATACAGCAAAACCATTATTGGCTTTTTTCCCGGTCAGTTGACAGCGACGGGACATGGAAAACCTCCTATTGTCAAATAAAATCCGATCTAACAGTATACCAGAGGATTTCCTTCAGGCTCATAGACGAGTCCGGAGGGTAAATTCATAATCACTACCGGGTTCGAGCTGATAATCACTGCGTTCTAAGAATCGTCCCAAGGGTTCAAAAATGAGCGATCGCCCTAGGGCCGGTTGAACCCGTAATTTACCGTGGCGAAAATGCCATTGAAATTGCCATTCATAATCCCCGGCCTGTACGTCTCCCGCGAGGATGCCATGGTGCCAAGAGTGAGAAGTTACCCGTAAATGGGCTTGGGTTTGGGGAAGGGACGCCATTACGACACGTTTAATTGATTAATGTTCTAAATCGGCGATCGCCTTAGGGACAGCGGCGGTTAACACATCGGGGCCTTGGGGGGTGACCAGTACATCATCTTCAATGCGAATGCCAATGCCGCGCCATTGTTCAGGAATTTCGGGCTGTCCTTCGGCGGGTTTAATGTCGGGAGAAATGTAAATGCCGGGTTCAACGGTGAGCACATGGCCCGGCTCCAGCACTGTCCAGGTTTCGGCATTTTGTTTGTAGGGCCCCGCATCGTGGACATCTAGTCCTAACCAATGGCCGGTGCGGTGCATATAAAAAGGTTTGTATTTTTCTTCTTTAATGATTTCCTCTTTGTCCCCCACCAGTAAGCCTAAATCCATCAAGCCGTCCACAATCACATTCACTGCGGCATCGTGATAGTCATGGTAGGGGGTGCCCACTTGCACTTTGGCGATCGCCGCTTCCTGGGCTGCGAGGACAATTTCATAGAGGGTGCGTTGTTCGGGGCTAAATTTACCACTAACCGGGAAGGTGCGGGTGATATCGCCGTTGTAGTAACCGTAGGCACAACCCGCATCGATCAACAGTAAATCGTTCTCTTGGATGGGACAGTTATTGCTGATGTAGTGCAGAATACAGGCATTTTTTCCCGCCGCCACAATGGAAGGATAGGCAGGGCCCAGGCCCCCTTCCCGCCGAAAAATAATTTCTAATTCCGCTTGCACCTGGTATTCGTAATGGCCAGGGCGGGTAAATTCCATGGCCCGTTGATGGGCGATCGCCGAAATGTGACAGGCCCGCCGCAGTAGGTCTAATTCGGCTTCACTTTTAACCTGGCGCAGGGGATGAACCAGTAAATAGGAATTTACTAGAGAGTGGGGAGCGTGACCCCGTTTGCCATAGGCGGCCAATTGTTTTTGCCAATGGTGGAGGATTTTTTGGTTTAGGCGCTCGTCCCGACCAAGATGGTAATGAATGCTGTCGGCTTTTTCTAAATATTTCGGTAAATGTTCATCCAGTTCGGCGATGGGATAGGCAATATCGGCGCCAAATTCTGACTGTACTCCTTCCACGCCATAGCGAATCCCTGTCCAAGTCTCCTTTTCGGGATCTTTGGGTTGCACAAATAAAACGAATTGATGTTCTTCGTGGTGGGGGGCAAAAACGGCGATCGCCTCTGGTTCATTGAAGCCGGTCAAATAATAAAAATCACTATCTTGGCGAAACACATATTCTACATCGTTATGCATCACCGCCTGGGGCGCACTGGCAAAAATAGCGGTTCCCTGCCCCAACTGGGCCATGAGGCGATCGCGGCGTTGACGATATTCAGTGGGACTAATCACGCTATGCATAGAATAAAGGGCAGGAAAAGAGGAAAAGTGAAGGGCGTTTTTTTACTGTAACCTGTCGGCGAAAACTTCCGCATTAACCGGAGGGAGTCCATTTAAAAATCCCCTAATAACCGATCTGTTTCGTAACCTGTGTGGGATGGTCAAGCTAAACCGCTAAGATCGAGAAACGTGAACTCAATACAGACTTAATCATTAGTAATGCGACCCGTATCGGTTATTTGGCGAAAATATTGGTTACTGCCGGTACTCTTGATTGCTGGCTACGTGGGCAATTATTTCAGTCTATCCTTATTTTTTGGGGTGGATTTTATTTTTGGTAGTATCGCAACCCTGATGGTGGTAGTTTACTACGGCTCAGCCTGGGGCGTTCTCAGTGCCTTGATTGCGGGGAGCTACACCCTGATTTTGTGGAAACATCCCTATGCGCTGATTGTGTTGGTAGCCGAGGCGGCATTTTTGGGCTGGCGGTTGCGGCGGCGACGGGATAATTTAGTTTTGCTGGATACGGTTTTTTGGGTCGTGCTGGGAATGCCCTTGGTGTATCTTTTTTACCGTTTTAACATTGGCATGACGGAGATTCCCACCCGTTTGGTAATGGTTAAGCAAGCTAGTAATGGAATTTTTAATAGCCTGATTGCCAGTTTTTTGATTAATAGCTTTGAGTTAACGCCTGCTTTTCTTCCCTCGTCTCTGGTAAAACCCCACGCCCACAAATTATCCTTCGAGCAAACATTATTTAATTTGCTGATGGCATTTTTGTTTTTTCCCCTGTTGTTGGTCACGGTGATTAATGGTCAGCAGGCTTTTCAATCGATGGAGCAGGGAATGAATGATCAATTAACGGCGATCGCCTATCCGGTGCAAAATGCCATTCAGCAATGGTTTGACAATCAGTTACTAGGGGTTAAAGTCGTTGCACAACAGGCTGCCCCCTTACTCACCCAAGTTAACCAAAGTAATAGCATTGTCCGCCAAGAGTTAGCCATCTTAACCCAGAGTTTCCAAACAGCATTTACCGGCTACAAAACCCTATTAATCGGCGATCGCCAGGGAATAATTCTGGCCACTGCCCCTGAATTTAATCAGGCCGGGGAATCCCTCCTTGGTCGTCTATACCCCCAAAAACTAGAACAAATTGCACAAAATCAGTCCCAACCCTTAATTAGCGATTTTCACCGTGACCAGACAGATATCAATCCCCACATCGGTATTACCTTTCCCCTTGTCTACCAAGCCCAACTCCAAGGTTTTGCCTATGCCTCCCTCAGCCTAGAACAGGCGGCAAACCTGATTCAACCCAACAAACATCAAGCCTCCCAAGAAATTATCCTAATTGATCGCCAAAATCGCGTTCTAGCCTCCTGCGTACCCGGCTTAACCCCAACCACCCCGTTTGATCCGACCCAAGGGGGCAGCATTCGTGAGATTGGCAACCAAACCTATCATTGGTTCCCCGAAGAGTCGATTTCCCCGATGTTGCGCTGGCGCAAGTCCTACTATTACCGCACCTTGCCCATAAAAAACTCCCCGGATTGGCAATTAATTGTGCGTTTATCCGCCACCGATCAGATTGATTATCTCCAGTTATTATCGGTAAAAAAATTAGCAATCTTATTGTTCTTAACGATTGGGGGATTAATTACGTCCATTGCCATTAGTCGTCGAGTTGCATCCCCCCTCTTAAACCTGTCTAAATTTACAACGGATATCCCTCAAAAATTATCCCAACGGCAAATAAAACCCCTGATTTTAAATAGTCAAGTCAGTGAAGTCGCCGTTCTCAATGATAATTTCAATGAAATGTTAGGTACATTACAAAATCAATTTCAAACCATTGAAGCGGCCAGGGATAGCTTAGAAAATCGTGTGAGGGAACGGACTCAAGAATTATTAATTATTAACCAAAAATTAGCGGATGAAATTCAAGCAAGGGAACGCATAGAACAGGTTTTACGGAAAAGTGAGGAACGCTACGATTTAGCCGTATCGGGAACCAATGATGGCTTGTGGGATTGGGATATTGTCCAAGCAAAAATTTATTATTCTCCGGTCTGGGAAAAGATTCTAGGCTATCACCCTGAGTCCGTTCCGTTCATTGATCCCCAATGGCTTACCCAAGTTCACCCCGACGATCGCCAACGCTTTGAACAAGCGATTACCAATCAATTTAAGAGTGACGTTGATGTCTTTTCAGAAATTTTTCGCCTTAAGCATGAGAATGGTCACTATTTATGGATAGATATGAAGGGCAATTGCCTACGGGATGATCAGCATAGAACCTACCGAATCGTCGGAACCATTACGGATATTACCGAGAAAAAGCAGGCGGAGGTCGAGTTACGCCATGCCAAGGAAAATGCAGAATTAGCTAATCGGACTAAGAGTGAGTTTTTAGCTAATATTAGCCATGAAATTCGCACCCCGATGAATGCCATTTTGGGGTTTTGTGAATTGTTGCAAAGTTCTATTGAATCGCCCCGTTCCCGTTCCTATTTGGAGGCGATCAATGCCAGTAGTAAAACGTTAATGGCATTAATTGACGATATTTTAGATATTTCCAAAATTGAAGCGGGAAAATTAGTATTGCACCGAGATTTGTTTGATTTAAACGAAATTTTAGCGGAAACAAAACAAATTTTTTCCCAAAAAGCCCAGAGTAAAGGGGTTAAACTGGTGACCCAATTAACCGTTCCCGTCGCACCGATTATTTATTTCGATGAAATCCGACTCCGCCAAATTCTATTTAATATTGTGGGCAATGCGCTCAAGTTTACTGAAGAGGGTCAAGTGTCAATCCAAATCATTGGCGATCTTCAGAGCCCTGGGTCGATTGCGTTAACGATTCGGGTCGCAGATACAGGCATCGGTATTTCCCCGGAGGATCAAACGCGGATTTTTGATGTGTTTACCCAGAGCGAAGGGCAAAGTACCCGTAAATATGGGGGGACGGGGTTAGGGTTAACGATTACAAAACGGTTGACGCAATTATTAGGGGGCAGTCTGAGCTTAGCCAGTCAAGTGGGTCAGGGGAGTGTCTTTAGTCTGCATTTTCCTGGGGTACAACTAGGGGAGGGTAGTAGCTTGATTCGTCCTAACCCCCAACAAAATGATTTGGCTCAATTTTCCCCCTTACGGGTGTTGGTGGTGGATGATGTGGAGTCTAATCGTCAATTGTTAAAGGGCTTTTTTGAAGTCACGGGGCATCAAGTCTGGGCGGTGGATAGTGGTTTGGCGGCGATCGCCGTTAGTCAGCAACAGGTCTTTGATTTGGTGTTAATGGACTTAATGATGCCGGAAATGGACGGCCAAGCGGCGATCGCCCAGATCCGCCAAACTGCCCAGAATCCCACCATGCCCATTGTGATGGTCACCGCCAGTAGTCAATCCCTCAGCCATTTATTAACGCCCCAGGGATGCCAAGCCGTTTTGCTGAAACCTGTCACCCAAAACGATCTGGTTGGGGTCTTGCGAAATCTGTTTCCCTTGGTTGAAACGTCTAATACCCCAGCCTCCCCTAGCCCTACCGTAGCCGCCCTCACCTGCCCCCTTCTATCGCCGGAGCAACGTCAAACCCTCATTGACCAGCTAGAGCAACAGGAAGCCCTGGTTTGGGGTCGTCTACGTTGTACGTTGATTTCCCGCGAATTACGAAGCTTTGGCGATCGCCTCAAAACCTGGGGTAACGACTATGGTTGGCCGACCTTAAGCCACTACGCCGAATCCCTACTGCTGGCCCTCGACACCTATGACAGCCACCAAATCCAAACCCTGATGGCCGAGTTTCCCCAATTTCGAGCCACCTTAATCGCCGCTACCTTGCCCAATGAGTCCAATCTAAGGGCGGATTAGTCCGTTATAAATTATCAATCGACCGACATAGACCAATATTCCCCTAATGTTCGGAGTCAATTGCGGTCAACAAAGGGAGGTTCTATATTTGTTTAAAAGAGAATGGTTTTTGGGTGGGTTTACTTCCCGACCCGGCCTCGCTTTGCGCCATTGTTAAATGTATTGTGCATTTTCATCAATCCTGTCCCGTTGATCTCAATCAAGACTATCCCTGTCCCTGTCGTCGCCGGGGGCGATTGATTCCCATTGTTTTGACCGATGCCTTTGGGTGCGATCGCTGCCAACAAATTTTTGTCGTCGATGAAAACCATCAGCAGATTGAACAACTCGCTTCGGTCTATCCTTATAAACGGCTATGGCGTTGGACAGGTTCCCGTTGGCAACCGAAAAATCCCCATACCCCTCGACAACAATGGCCAGGAGTTTTAGCCCTCCTGTTGACGGTGTTTATAGGCTGGTCATTTTTAGCCCTCCATTCGCCCCTAATTCTCAGTATTATTTTGGGAATACTGATCACCGCTGCATTAATCTTTTTTTTGATCTATTCATTTTGGCTCAGTTACCGCCGCTAAGGACGCTATTTTAAGGCTTATGACTACCGCTGTCGCTGCTTTGGGTTTAGAAGGAACATTGAATGGTGCCCAAGAGGCGTTTAATCAATTGAGATTGTTAACGGGGACAGATCGCAATCGAGCGGTGAAGGCCATGGCAAAACGGCTGAGTGAATCCTTTGACCAAGTGTTAGAAGCCAATACTCTGGATCTGGAAATTAGTCGGGAAATGGCGGTGGCGGATTGTTTAATCGATTGGCTCAAGTTGACCCCGGAACGGTTAGAGACCACGGTGGCAATTCTCAAACAATTAGCCCAATTGCCCGATCCCCTACAACGGGTGATGTATGCCCCCTATCAACTCAATCCGTCCCAAACCTATTGTCAATTAATGCCGTTGGGGGTAGTGGCGTTAGTCTATGAAGCGTTTCCTGAATTAGGGGCGATCGCCGCTGGATTATGTTTGAAAACCGGCAACAGTTTAATTTTGCGGAGTTGCGGGGCATCCAGCCATTCCACCGCCGTCATTTGCGATATTTTGCGGGAAGGCCTATTGGATGCGGATTTCCCCGTGGCCTGTCTCAGTAACCTATCCAGCGATGAAGTCCCCATCATCCAAGATTTCGTCGGGCGCAGTGATGGTTTAAATTTGATTATTCCCTACGGTCGTCCCAGTTTTGTCGAGCAAATTAGCCAACAGGCCGCCGCCCCGGTGCTGAAGGTGGCCATGGGGAATTGTTATTTGTACTGGTCGAGTAAAGGGGAGTTGGAATTGGTGAGGCAGATGATCCTCGATAGCCACGCCAGCGAACCCGACCCCGTCAATGCGATCGAAAAAGTGTTAGTGAGCCCGATGCAAAACACCACGCCTTTGGTGCGACTGTTTAATAACTTGCAAGAAAAGGGCTTTAAGTTACGGGGCGATCCCGATCTCTGTGAACAATTTCCTACCCATTTGACCCTCGCTAAGGAATCGGAATGGGGCAAAGCCTATCTCGATCAAACCATTGCTTTTCGCACGATGCCGAACCTGAAAACGGCGATCACCTGGATTAACCGCCACAGCAGTGGTCACGCCGATTGTATTGCCACCGATTCTTACCAAGAAAGTCGCCAATTTGCCATGGGCATCGACAGTGCCTTGGTTTACATCAATACTTCGCCTTATTTTTGTCGCAATCCTGGTCAAGGAGAATCAATCTTTTTGGGAATTTCCAATCAAAAAGGTCAACGACGGGGATTAATTGGATTAGAAGCCTTTACTACGCCCAAACAAGTTGTACAGGGTCATAGTCGGGGTTAGGGATTATTTTTATTGATTACGCTGCATGAATCTGGGCTGGGGTGAAGAGGTTAATCAATCGCCTAATTTATTTCAGTTAGTTAAATTAATGGCTTGCTATCAACCCTAATCACCCAAAATAGCGATAAAACCTAAATTTCCTTATTCACAAAGGGCAATAGGGCGACTAACCGAGACCGTTTAACAGCGGTGGTCAAATCTCGTTGTTGCTTAGCAGTCAACCCGGTGATGCGTCGGGGTAAAATTTTGCCGCGCTCAGTAATAAATTTACGCAACAGTTCAGTATCTTTATAGTCAATCGGCTGATTGGGGGGTAAGGGCGAAAGGCGTTTGCGGTAGTAGTTCATGGATTTAGCGAATAATAATTGCTGAGGTGGTTGCTAGGTCAGGCATCACGGTTACAAGGCGGATACCGAACTCAAACGGCAGCGGCCGAATTATTTGGTTTCTTTGTGGATTGTGTGCTTGTTGCAGTGGGTACAGAATTTGTTCAATTCCAACCGGGCGGTGGTGTTGCGACGGTTTTTCATCGTGGTATAGCGGTTCACAC
>Ga0315899_10002123_pt1 | contig 22171 bp, 16 predicted proteins | sample LakEriMetagenome_2_FD_203518 | JGI IMG/M metagenome (GOLD analysis project Ga0315899, IMG submission 203518) | Freshwater fungal communities from buoy surface, Lake Erie, Ohio, United States - Buoy 4 MA112 | ecosystem: Environmental > Aquatic > Freshwater > Lake | place: USA: Lake Erie, Ohio... | reverse complement strand
CACTCGCCAGGCCGATCTCGCCCGCTGTCGGACACTCGGCATCGACTGGCATGTGACCAAGCCGGTCAGTTCCTCGCTGTTGTTCAATTCGCTCAACGACGTGCTGCGCGGCCGTGAGACGGCTCGGCATTCCCATCGGGCCGCACCCGTCAAACCCTTTCCGGGGACATCCGTTCCCACACCGGACCAATCCTCCCGGACGGCAGGCCCCCGACCACGCACCTGCCGGATCCTGCTGGCGGAAGACAATCTCATCAACCAGAAAGTGGCCCTCGCCATTCTCCGCCAGGCCGGACATGAGGTGGTGGTCGTCAACAATGGACGCGAGGTGCTCGACCTCCTCGAATCACGCCCGTTCGATGTGGTCATCATGGACGGACAAATGCCCGTGATGGATGGTTTCGAGGCCACCGCCCGGATCCGACAGCGCGAACAACAACTCGGCGGGCATCTTCCGGTGATTGCCGTCACGGCCCACGCACTGAAAGGGGATCGCGAACTCTGCCTCGCCGCCGGCATGGATGGCTACGTCTCCAAACCGGTGGATCCCACCCAGTTGCTGGAGGAAATCGACGCCTGCCTGACACGGACGACGGCCGGCCACAGCCCCGCCCTTCCGCCCGCTCCCGTCGACGAGCCCCTGCTCGACACCGACGCCCTCTCCTCCCGGGTCGGCGGAGATCAGGAACTGATGCGGGAGATCCTGCTGCTGAGCGTCAGTGAGAACCAGCGATTGTTGCAGGAACTGGAATCGGCCCAGTCGCGTGCCGAGTGGCCGCGGGTGCAGTCTTTGTCCCACACCCTCAAGGGATCCCTGGGCAACGTCGGCGCGACCGCCGCCTCTCGCGCCGCGCGACATGTTGAACAGGCCTGCCAAAAGGCTGAACCGGCACCGATCCACGAGTCGATCACCCAGCTCGCGCAAGCCATCGACCAGTTGAACGGGTACATCCGCACGTTGACCTCAGGTCTCCCCCAGGGAGGCTGACGGAAAATCTTTCGCCGCTGTAACGACCCCGATCCCTCGGCTCACTCCTGCGGTGCCCGTGGCGATGGTTCAACGCACCGGCCTGTCGGGTTCTGTCAGCTCCCCCAGCCGCAGATCCCGGGGATGCACCGGCTTCGCGGGATCCTCGTCGCTCCAGCCCTGGGTGTCGTCCCGGCCGTCTTCGCCGACGGAGTACAGCCAGCGCCGATCGCCGATCTGGCGGACCTTCAGCGGCTGCCCGTCGTAGGGATCGACCGGCAATGCCGCGAGATCCTGCGGGACCAGGTCGCTGAGGTTCGCCGGGAACTGTCCCGTCCGCAACCGGTGCAGTTCCGACGCCAGCCGCACTGCCAGGGCTCCCTCGGCGGCCCGGCTGGGACGCGGATCGAGGGGCACCGCCAGCAGGTCGGCCAGCAGCGGCAGGCTGCTTTGCAGCGTGGCAATGACCGGGGCATACCGACATTGTGACCACGATGTCTGGACCACCTCGGCCAGCTCCACCCGCAATTCCGTGAGGAACGCCTGCGCGTCGGCTTGCGGATCCGCCCGCCCGCTTGCGGCGGCCACCATCCGCAGGATCTCGTCCCGGGCCCCGCGTCGCCCCAACATCAGCGGAGCGAGGATCGGCCCCAGCGGCAAAACCGGTTCTCCCGACCGTAACAGCCACGGCTGAAGCCAGGGACGGTCGGCCGGCCACATCAGCCAACCGAGCACGGGCGTCATCCCCCCGGGCAGCACCGACTCGCTCCACAAGATCTGCAATCCCTGCCGGGTCACCGCGCCGTTCTCCCCCGGCGAATACAGCCGGTCGAGCTGCTGGATCAGCACCTGTTCGACATCGACCGCGGGGGCCGTCCTTTCCACGCGGGGTTCGAGGATGGCATCCCGCAGCCGGACCAGCGCAGCCGCCGGGAGTTGTCCCGACTGACAGAGCGTTCCCAGCAAGTCGACCACCTCGAGGACGCCATTGTCCCCCAGTTGCCTCAGGGAGGGATGGTTGCCCGCGTCGTACGCAAGGCGGGCCAGCCGCAGGGCGGCCAACGCCATCTCCACCGCCCGGTCAGGATCCCTGTTCTCGAGCGCTCGATGGGCCTCCCCCTGGAGCAGATGCAGGGCAATCGACAACTGCCGCGATTGCCACCGCGAGGAGGAGGCCGCCAGCATCACGCTCGACAACTGGACTTGATGGACGGGCCAGTCGCGAAACAGGTAACCCAGCGTCGGCTTCCGCGACGCCTCCAGCAGCAGGTCCCACGAGTCGCCAATCGATTCGAGTTTGGCGCGCGCTTCCGGCCAGTTCGGGTCGCTCGGTCCCGCCACCCAGGCGGAACTGAGACCCAGCTGCCACCGCATGTCGACCCGCCACGGGTCGGTCTCCCAGAACCGCTTCACCAACGGCCAGGCCCGCTGCTCGACGGGAATCGCGCGGGTCGTCGTGTCCAGGGCCTCCAACGGATCAAGCCCCGCCGCCGACGGCTGCAGCCACGCCAGCCGAATCCACAGCCCGGCATACAACAAACCCCCTCCCAGCAGCCCCCACAGCACTCCCTGCCGGCACCGCCGCACCACCCGCGACAGCCAGCCCCGCCGCCGCAATTGCTCGTTCCGCGAAGCCCGCACCTGGCTCTGCAGCGGCTCTTGCAGCAGGGTCGCCACGGGTGTGCCGGATGTGAGCGCGTGAGCCCAGGTTTCACACGACTCGACCAGGACGCGCTCCCGCTCGGCACGCCGCAGTCGCCCGGGCCACCACCGCGCCAACCGCCGGCGCACTGCGACCAGCCGTTCCAGCAGCGGAATCGGCAGGGACGAGTCGATCACCGCCATCCGCACCTCCCGGCGGTCCTTCAACAGGCGGACGACGGCGGGATGCCGCAGCCAGGCCCGCAGGTCGGCGGCCGATTCTCCCGCCGCGAGCCGTTGTCCGCACCGCTGCGGCAAAGCACAGGCCAGTTCCCAGCGATCATCAGTCCCCCGCACCGCCAGCACGCGGTCTTCGATCTCCAGCCAGATCCGGTGCGACAACTCCGGAGGGTCGTAGGAAGTGACATCGATCCCAGCCTCGAGCAGACGGGGAGCCGGATTTTTCCCGGAGCCCTTCGGCACGGGGTTCTCTGCCGGTGACGAAGACGACACAACCATGCCCTGCCATTCCGAGGGAGCCAACAACAACCGCACGTCTCTTCCAGAGCGCGGTTCCGAACTGTTTTGTCTGTCAAACCTCTCCGACCGCGTCGAGTCGATGGAATTCGACCCGTCGACACTCCCCCCGGAAGAAGCCGCCACCCAGCATTGCCAAGGTGCCGCGATTCGGAATTCTGCGCAGACGCCACAGTCACCGCAACCCGGTGCCGTGGACCGGGGAGACGCTGTCCGGTTCGTGTTGTTTGGCTAGGCGGAGCGCATGGTGGGGATGAGCCGGTCCCGGACAACCTGAATGAGCTGCGCCTGGAAGTCGGGGATGGCATCGAGCAGCGGGATCGAGTGCATGAGCCGCAGCGACGCATAAAACGCCCGCTCGCGTTCAAAGTCTTCCCGCGCGTGGGCGGGGAGGCCGGCGAAGTAGTGGTTGTGAAACAATTCGAGGAACTGAGCGCCGATCGCGTTCGGGATCTTGGTCACCCGTTCGCAGATCCCCACCATCGGCGAGTAGATCGTCTCGATAAGACCGAGGTCGAAGAGGGGGCTGCCGCGGGAAAAGTCTCCCATGTCAATCACCACCGGTTCGCCATGGCAGACCATGACATTCCCGCCATGGAGGTCGAAATGCACGCAGGTCGTGGCGTCGGGGATTGTCGCCACCCGGCGGCGCAGAAAGGCGATGTCGTCGGCTGTGAAGAGGGAAGAAAGTCGATCGAGCCAGCCCCCGGCGGCTGCCTTGATGTCGGGCAGCACGGCCGGATCGGCCTCGGTCGCGTGAATGGTGCGGGCGAGCGTCGCGAGCAGTTTCGCATGGTCGTCCATCCGTTCGGGCTCGCGCCGCATCAGGGCCGAGAGCGAATCGGCTCCCAGCATCTCGTACGTGATGCCCAATCGCTTTCCGCAGGTCACGATGTCGAGGGAAATCGCCGTCGGAATGCCGGCGACGAACGCCGCGCGCGAAAACTGCTTCTCCCGCTCGACAAGCGCTGGGTCCACCCCCTCGCGGTAGAGTTTGACGATCGTTTCGTCGTCGATGCGGAAGACTTCACCAAAGACCCCTTCCGACAGGAACGGCAACCCGTCGAGGCAAATCTCACGGGGCTTGTCGCGGATGCGGAGGATCTCGGTGAGCCCGGTCAGTTCAAACACACGGCGGACCTCCGGCTGCACGTTGATCAGCTCGACTCCACCCCCCAGCGGAGCAAGTCGGGCCCGCGCCCCGAGGATTTCACGAATGCCGCCACTCGAAACGAACGGACAGTTGCCGAGGTCCAGTATCAGCCGGCGCAACCCGGCATCAGCCGGGATGGCCGCCGCGAGGCTCCCGGCCGTCGTCGCATCGAGCCGGCCCGTGAGGCGGAGAGTGGCCGTATTGCCGGCATGCGTGGTGCTGATTTCAAGCTGGGACATCGAGTCGATCCGAAGAGCGGGTGACAACCGGGGAGCAGTACGGAAAACAGCGCTGGCCCGCCGACCCACCGGAACCGGCGTCTCGACCAAGGGTCGGGGCAAGAATACCGGATTGGCTCGCGGGGTGCAGTGGCCGACTGACAATGCGGCAGGCCAGCGACGAGTACGGTCTCTCGGGTCTGTGATCACACGGCGGGATCACCGCACCCGGATTCTCCCGGGCATCGCTGGCAACCCGACGGCGCCCACGGCCCCAGCCGCCTCTGCCGGCGACGGGAAATTGCCCGCCAGCCGTCACGGATTCCGGCGGAGTTGCCGGTTCCGGGCTGCCAACTCCGGCGGGAATCGGTCCCGTGGATTCCCGGGTTCAGCATTTCGAGAAGGAAACTCCTGACGGTCGCCCCGGTTGCTGCCAACGGCCGTTGGTTCAGTCACAGTCCAGCGATCGCCGCACGATTCCGCGCCGCGGACCATTCCCCAATGGCAGTGAAAATGCACTACTCGCGACAGCAGGGGGGGTGAGCATATCCCCGGGGGGGCCACAACAGGCCATCAGCGCCAGAAACCCTCAGCGACGACGACTGAGAGCTTGTGCGGCGACGTTGCGACCAGGGGGAAATGGGCGATGAGGGATTCGAACCCCCGACATCCACGGTGTAAGCATGGCGCTCTAACCAGCTGAGCTAATCGCCCGAATCAGAAAGGATTGTAGCGTGCGGCCGGGACGCCGGAAACCACCCGTCCCCGGCCTTCACCGCCGAACCGCAAACCACGAACGGCTTCCGACCGCGAACACAGCGACGTTCCCTCGGTGATCCATCCGCTGGTGCTGCCTGGTCGCCCCCCGCGCCCCCCCTCGGTCCCCTCGTCGGCGTCCCTTCCTGTCGCGGTCTGCGACCGCTCTTTATCATTCCCCAGCCACGCCGGTCGCACGCCAGGTTCGCCCGTCGACCGGCCGCCGCCATCCGGCACCGCGGCCTGTGTCACCTGCCCGAACGAGCCGGCCGGCCGCGTTCCGCACTCCCCGCGTTCTCTCCCCCTGGAAATCCCTCCATGTCGAATTCCCCTGCGAAGGTCGTTCTCGTGACCGGTTCCGCCACCGGTGTGGGGCGCGCCGCCGCCCTCCGCTTCGCCCAGAATGGCTACCACGTCGTCGTCAACTACTCCCGCAGCGAGGCCGACGCCCGCGAGACGCTCCAGCTGGTCACCGACTGCGGCGTGCGGGGCCTGCTGGTGAAGGCCGACGTCGGGGTCGATGCCGAGGTCCGGGGAATGTTGCAGACCATCGAGCAGGAATTCGGCCGGCTCGATGTGCTGGTCAACAATGCCGCCTGCACCTGGTTCGTCGATCATGCCGACTTTGAAGCCCTCACCGAAGACAAGTGGGACCGCATCCTGCAGGTGAACCTCAAGGGCCCGTTCTTCGTCACCCGGGCCGCCACCCCGCTCCTCAAGAAATCAGGCGGCGGGGCGATCGTGAATGTCAGCAGTGTCGCCGGGATCGGCGGCGAAGGTTCCAGCATCGCCTACGCCGCCAGCAAGGGGGCCCTCAACACCATGACCCGCTCGCTGGCCCGCGTGCTCGGCCCCGGGATCCGGGTCAACGCCGTCTGCCCCGGCCCCATCGACACCCGCTGGCTGCGGGCCGTGATGACCGAAGAACAACTCAACGCCCGCACCGCCAACTATCCCCTGCAGCGCCCCGCCACCCCCGAAGACATCGCCGACACCATCTACTACCTCGCCGCCGGCACCACGCTCACCACCGGCCAATGCCTGGTCGTCGATGGTGGCCGGACGATGTAGCCACGCCGCGAGTGGCGGCAAATCGGCCACGTCCTTGGCGCTGTTCATTCCCCTCCCGCACCTCGCCCGAGTTTCCCCCGATGTCTGCCCTCCGCTGGATCCCGGCCGTCACACTGCTGGCGATGCTGGCCGCCGTTCCCCCGGCACACGCCCAGACCAAGCCGACCCGCCAGCAGAAAGTGCTGGCCGATCGCGACAAAGTGCTCTCCGAAGGGTTCTGGATCTACAACGATCTCGACCGGGGACTGACCGAGGCCCGGCAGACCGGCCGACCCCTGCTGGTCGCCCTGCGCTGCCTGCCGTGCGAAGAGTGTGTCAAGCTCGATGAAGAATTGATCGAGCAACATGCCGAGGTGCGCCCGCTGCTCGAGCAGTTCGTGCGGGTCCGGCTGGTCGCGGCGAACAACCTCGACCTCCGGCTGTTCCAGTTCGACACTGACCAGTCGTTCGCCGTCTTCTTCTTGAATGCCGAGGGGACCATCTACGGCCGCTTCGGCACCCGTTCCGACCAGATCCAGTGGGCCGACGATGTCTCGATCGAGGGACTGGCCCGGGCGATGGAAGGAGCCCTCGAACTGCACCGACTCCCCGCCGCCGAGCGGGGGGACCTCGCCGCCAAGCGGGGCCCCGCCCCGGAGTTTCCCACGCCGCACGAATTCCCCCGGTTCCGCGAGAAATACGGACCAACGCTCAACTACGAAGGGAACGTCGTTCAGAGCTGCATTCACTGTCACATGATTGGGGACGCCCACCGGCAGTCGGCCCGCGACCGCGACGGGGCCCTTGCCGAAACCGTGCTGTTCCCCCAGCCGCATCCCCGGGCGATCGGGCTCGTTCTCGATCCGCAGACCCGCGGCACCCTCCGCCAAGTCACCCCCGACACCCCCGCCAGCCGGGCGGGATTGCAGCCGGGGGATGAACTCCGCCGGCTCAACAACCAGCCGGTGTTGTCGATGGCCGACGTGCAGTGGGTGCTGAATGGCATCCCGCCCGAAGGGGGCAAGGTGCAGGTCGACCTGCGGCGTGAGGGGCAGCCTCTCACCATCACGCTTACGCTGCCGAGAAATTGGCGGCGGTCCGACGACATCGCCTGGCGCGCCTCGAGCTGGGAACTGCGGCGCATGGCGTTGGGGGGACTGTACTTCAAGGAACTCGATGAGTCCCAGCGCGAGAAGCTCGGGCTACCCGCCGACCGGACGGGGCTGTACCTGCAGCATGCCGGCAAATTCGCCCCACACGACCAGGGACACCGGGCCGGGTTTCTCGAAGGGGACCTGCTGCTGCGGTTCGCCGGCCAGACCTTCACCCGCGAGACCGACCTGCTGCGCTACGCGCTCAACGAGATCCCCGTCGGCCAGACCGTCGACGTCGAGGTCGAACGGAAGGGGACAGTCAATACATTCCGGCTGGAAATGCGGCGATAAGGACTCGCCATGGAATCCATGGAACATCGGATGTCGTGTTTCCTCGAGGACATGGCAGCGCGGAATCCTTCGGCAAAACGCAATCACGATCACCGTGATGAGGTGATTGATCGTTGCCTGAGCCGTTCCCTGAAGGGGAACTCTTCCATAGCCCAGGGTTGACGCGCAGCGGCTACCCTGGGTCAGGGCCATCCATAAGGTGCCTGAATCCTGTAGGGATTCGCTTCACCCCTCGATCACGCCCATCGACTCGGGTGTCGATCTCCACACGCCGATCAGGCAGGTCACAATCAGCCCGCGGTTGATCCGAAACCCCCGTTTCAAGCCATCCCCTTCAGGGATGAATCGTGTCTTGGACTCGTAACCCACGGTAGCCGCTGCGCGGCGAACCCTGGGCTATGAAAGAATGTCCCTTCAGGACATGTCGGCGACAGATGCTGTGCTGGTGGGCGCGGTGGTTGGTGGTGCACATTATGCGAACCGGCGACGGAATCGCCACATCGATCACTTCCGAGATCCGATCAACAATCCCGCCGAATGTCCCCAAAATACTGGGGACGATTTTGGCCCGCCCCGTTTACGTCGACCCGTAGATCTCCGCCGGCAGACCCAGTTCATGCACTTGCCGGGCGATCTCTTCCAGCTCGGGATTGGTCAGCGGGGCGACGAAATCTTCGGCAGGACGCCGGGCGACGGTGTAGACCTGCACCAGCTTGAGTTTCCCGCCCCCCTGCACAATGTCGCGCAGCCGGCCGCACCACGCGGCGATCTCTGCGGCCGGAGGGGGTTCGCCATGCACCCGCATGAACAGCGCCTGGATCACCAGGGGACGAAGGCGCGACGCGGCGAGAATGTTGTCGAGAATCTGCTGGAACGGAATGACGGTCCGGTCGACCAGCTTGTAATAGGCCTCGGTCCCCGCCTCGAGCTTCGCCCAGATCTCCCCCTGGTTGGCGTCGAAGATCTCCAGCGCCCGCTGCACCACCGGGCGGTGGAACATGCTGGCGTTGGTGATCAGCACCATCTTCACGTGGTGCAGCCCGTGCTTCCGTTTGAGGTTCGCGACCGCCTCGACAATCTGGTCGAAATTCTTGTACGTGGTCGGCTCTCCCTCGCCGGCGAAGGCGATGTCGTTCACCCGCCGGCGGTCGGCCGGGGTCTCGGCAAACCGCCCCTCCTCGAAGATGTGCCCCGTCTCGGCCTCGGTCAGCATTGTGTCGAGTTCGCTCAGCAGCCGTTCCAGCTCGACGAACTTCGTCTCGGCCTCGCTTCGTCGGTCGACCTGGCAGTAGATGCAGTCGAAGTTGCAGACCTTGTCGGGATTGAGATTCACCCCAATCGAGATCCCTTTGCTGCGGCGCGACAACGTCGGATAGACGAACTTGAAGTTCGCGACATTGTGGTACGGCAATGGTTGGGGAGTGCGCAGTTCCGTCATGACCTGAATCCGCTGGAGAGAAGAGTCTGTCTCTGTATTCTATACCCGGCAGTCCGGCCGGCGCAGAAAAAACCGGCGGGCCGCCATCGCTCCCGCCGGGCCGGTTGGATCGTGTATGCCGGGGTTCCCGGCGGGTTTCAGAACCCCATCACGTCGGCCATCGAGTACAGGCCGGGCTTGCGCGAGGCGAGGAACTTGGCGGCGGCCAGGGCCCCGTAAGCGTAGCTGTCGCGGGTGTGGCTCTTCACCGCGAGGTCGATCGTTTCCCCCATCAGGCCGAAGACAATCATGTGCTCGCCCACGTTGTCTCCCACCCGCAGGGCGTGGTAGCCGATTTCGTCGCGGGGGCGCAGACCGGGGCGGCCGTGCCGGCCGTGCACGTGTGACGTCTGCTGCATCTCCTCGGCCACAATCTGGCCGAACCGCAGCGCGGTGCCGCTGGGGGCGTCTTCCTTGAACCGGTGGTGCCGTTCGATGATTTCGACATCGACCCCGTCAGGAACGTTCTTGAGAATGCGGGCCGCCTCGCGGACCAGCTTCATCGTCAGGTTCACCGCCAGGCTCATGCTGGGAGAGATCAGCAGCGGGGTGTTCTGGGCAGCGGCCAGCACCTGCTCGCGGGCTTCTCCTTCGAGGCCGGTGGTGGCCATGACCAGGGGGATCTGCCGTTCGGCACACAGGTTGGCAATCCCCACCGCCGCCTGGGGGACCGAGAAATCGATGATCACATCGACCCGGTGGTCGAGGCTGCTGGTGATCGGCAGGCCGAGCCGGCCGACCCCGGCCAGTTCCCCGGCATCCTTCCCCAGGTGGGGCGAACCGGCCGCTTCGAGGGCCGCCTTGAGCTGAAAGGCGGGATCCTTCGCGGCCAGCGCGACAACGCGCTGCCCCATGCGGCCAGCGGCTCCGTGGACTCCCAGGGTGATGGTCTCGGTCATGATCGTGAACAGGCAGGTCGAAACAGGGAAACAGGAGGGCAATCGCACCCGGGGCCGTCCGACCCCAGAGGATGCAGTATACCGCCCGGAAATCGGCGGAACGAGTCGCCCCCTGTCCGCCGGCCGACCCCCAGGCCCCGCCGTCGCACGGCTGCTGTCCCCGCGATCCATTCTGGCCATCCATCGAGACCGGCACGGTCGATCTCTATAATCGGGCTTCGCCGATGTCCGGGGTTCGCTCCGCGACGTCTGCGAGAGCCCGGCTCTTCTCTCGTTTGCCTTTCGACGTGTCTCTGTCTGCCATGACCCCCATCTCTGCGTCCCAGTTGCTGTCTCAACTCCGCTGGCGGTATGCCACCAAGAAGTTCGATCCGCAGCGGCGGATCAGCCCAGCCGACTGGCAGACGCTGGAAGACGCGGTGATTCTCTCCCCCTCGTCCTTCGGCCTGCAGCCGTGGCGGTTTTTTGTGATTGACAATCCGCAACTGCGGGTCAGGTTGCGGGAGCTGTCGTGGAACCAGCCGCAGATCACCGACGCCTCGCACCTGGTGGTCTTCGCAGTGAAGCACAATCCGGGGCAGGCTGACGTGGAACGGCACATCGACCGGATCAGCGCGGTGCGAGGTGTGCCGCGGGAGAAGCTGGACGGCCTGCGGCAGATGATGCTGGGCACGATGAACCGTCCGGGGGGCGACCTCGACAACTGGCTGAGCCGGCAGGTCTACATCGCCCTGGGAGTCTTCCTCACCTCCGCGGCCCTGCTGGGGATCGACGCCTGCCCGATGGAAGGCTTCGACGCCGCCAAATACGACGACCTGCTGGGCCTCCCCGCCAAGGGCTACAGCGCCCGCGTCGTCGCGGCCGCCGGCTACCGCGCCGCGGATGACCCGGCGGCACAGGCGCCGAAGGTACGGTTTGAGCCGCATACGGTGGTGGAGCATGTTTGAGGGACCCCACGCGGTCGCCTCGACGCTCACGAGAGGTGACGCCATCTGGGCGTTCGGCCCCGGGCACAGTCATGTGATCGATGCTCTTGAAGAACGACAATCCAGTGTCCTGCTGCCGATCCGCCACGAGTCGATTTCTTTAACGTTTCCCTGAGTGACAACCAACTCTCAACTAGGTAGACTTTAGTACCCGTCTGCCTTCCGTGCTTCAGTGCCACTCCGTCAAGGATGCTCGCCAGAGATGAAACCCCCAGTCATCAATCGGATTGTGAATGGAGATTGCATTTCGGGCATGGCGGCCTTGCCTGCCGGGTCTGTCGATCTGGCGTTTGCCGATCCGCCATTCAACATCGGCTATTCCTATGACGTCTATCGCGATCGCCGCAAGGTGGACGATTACCTGGATTGGTCCCGGGCATGGATCGGCGCAGTCAAGCGGGTCTTGAAGAGCGACGGCACCTTTTGGCTGGCGATCGGAGACGAATACGCGGCCGAATTGAAATTGATCGCCCAAGCCGAGGGTTTTCATTGTCGCAGTTGGGTGATTTGGTATTACACGTTCGGAGTCAACTGCAAGTTCAAGTTCAGCCGTTCCCACGTGCACCTGTTTCACTTTGTCGTCGACCCTGCGAAGTACACCTTTAATACCGAGGCGATTCGGGTCCCATCCGCTCGGCAGTTGGTTTACGCCGACACACGAGCGAATCCAACAGGTCGGCTGCCAGACGACACCTGGATTTTAAGACCTCAAGATTGTGTCCACGGCTTTAAACCCGATGAAGACACTTGGTATTTCCCTCGGGTGGCGGGAACTTTCAAGGAGCGCGAGGGTTTTCATGGCTGCCAGATGCCAGAGCAACTGCTGGGTCGCATCATTCGTAGTTGTTCCAACAGCCAGGAATTGGTTTTGGACCCGTTCGCTGGCAGTGCCACCACCCTCGCCGTCGCGAAAAAACTTGGTCGCAATTACCTCGGGTTTGAACTCTCCCAGGATTACGCCAAGCGGGGTCTCCAACGGCTTTCCAAAATCGTCACAGGCGATGCACTGGAAGGCGCCCCCGAACCATTGGTGAGCGCACCGCCTACTGGCACGACCAGGGCTGCTAGCAGGGGGAAGTCCACCAAAACCGACAAGAACCGTCCTGTCCCGGCGACCTCTCAAAAGCCGGCCCAACAGTCCCAGCACCAAGAAACTTCGAGGAAGCACACGCCCACGTCGATCATGAAGTTTCAGTGGGACACGAATCTGACTGAGCTGCTACTGAAGGCGTATCAGAAAACATACGAGGGCTTTTCGTGGGATCGCGTCATAGCCGACAAGACACTCAACGCCAACTTCCTGGATGCCTGCCGAGATGCGCAGCTTCCGGGTGAACCCGTCGACTGGAACAGGAAGATGTTCCGTTTGCGGAAGTCCGGCAAGCTCGCGCACATTCCAACCCAGAATCGCACCCAATTCGACTGGCGGGAATGCGACGGCTTCATCGATGCTGCGGAGATTGCCTGGCGACTGACACCAAATATCGGCGACCACCTCGATCTCGATGAGATCTTCTGCGATCCGAAACTAGCGGAACTGTTTGATTCGAACGCGCGACGTTTTGCACCAGGTTACGAGTCACTGCAATATCGATGGGCAGCATACATGCTGCGGAAAGGTGCGAAAGCCGCTCGAGATCAGCGGCTCTCACACGCAGACTTCAGCAAAGATCAGAAACTTCGATCGCTCGATGTTGAAAAATATGCCGGAGTTCCGGGGATCTACCTGCTCGAAACCGCCAAACGTCAACCACTGTACGTGGGTTGGACTTTTGACCTCAAGCAAAGATTGCAACGTAGCCTTTTTACCCAGCAGGCTCGTGCTGCTTGGGAACACGAACCCCTCGTCGGCAACGTCGATGACCTGAGACTGAGAACCATTCTTCTGCAACGAGACTTGCCGGGGCCCGACTTGGTCGCTCGCCAGATCCAGATGGCTCACCACAAACGGTCTTTCCTGAACGCCATCGTATTTCCCGCCTGAGTCCCGATGACCGACCGCTCACTGCTGGCTAGGGCCCTGCAAATGGCGGGGGCGGGATACTCCGCAGACCGTGTGGTTGTGGACCCGGAATCAAATGCCCGGTTCCTTGCTGCCTGTAGGGAACTGGGCTTGGTCGCCCCGATCCCCGAGCTGAATCTCGCGCTCCTCAATCTACGCAAATCCGGTGATTGCCCTGTGCCTACCACGATACGCACCAGCTTTCGATCGGAAGGCGAATACCGGTTCGCCAGCGAAGTCGCGATTCGGTTGATCGAACGGCGCGACCAGATTTCCATCGACCGCATTTTGTGCGATCCTGTTCGTGTCGCTGAGTTCGACGTGATCGCGTCGCGGATAGCGCCTGGATTCGCCCCGGTCCAGTATCGTTGGGCCGCGCTGAATCTCCGGAAACTCCGGCGACTTTCCCCAGAGCTGCTGGCGCGCGTGCGGCCCGCCTTCGAAGTCCATACGGCGCGAGTGGATGCCCTCAATCTCAATGCAGTGCCACGAACGCAGGGACTCTACTTCTTCTTCAATTCTACGGAAGCCCTCTACGTCGGCGAGACGCAGAATCTTCGAAAGCGAATTGAAAAGCACCTGGATCACTCCGACAACAAGGGGCTGGCGCAGTGGTTGTGGGCGGAAGGGACGGCCAATCTGCACCTCGAATGGCACATCCTGGAAACGACAACTTCGACCCGTGTTCGCAAGGCCCTCGAAGCCGAGTTGATTGCTTCACGACAACCACTTTTCAATGTTCAATGCGTCTCCCCGCGAGATAGGCCTGGTTCTGGACAGGGGGTCTGAGATGTCGGTGGCCGAACAATCCCTGAAACTGATTGGGCTGTTTGAGTCCGAGTTGTTACTCCACCTGATGCTTTGTCACTGGAACCACCCGTTGGCGGATGATGCCGATTTTCGCAATGACCTGCTCGAAACAGCCGCTGAGGTATTGGGGGCTTCAGTCCAAGGTCAGAAATTGATCGACAATCTGCCCCCGGCCGAAATGAATTTGGTGGCCGCCTTCTGGTATGCCGAGTCGACCCAGTTGTCTGAATCCGACTTACCCGACGATGAACAGATCACTCAGCGCAAGGAGTGGGTGAACCAATTGCGGAAAGCGGTACCTTCCTGCTTTTGCGCCTCGGATCGACTCTTCTAACGGCGAACCGGGTGTTTCACCCCCAAGTCGCGCTTCCACTGGTGGTACTCCTCCCATGTCGGTCGGTCACACGGACCACCCATGGTGTCCAATTCCAACCTGCGGGAGTTCCATTCTTCGTAGGTGAGTTCCTGCACGACACCGTTGTCGGTGAGGCGTTTTCCAGTGCGGGTTTCAACGGAGAGGCGTAAACGATTGGAATGATTTCGGTCTTGGATTGCAGGTGTAGGACTGTCCCACACGCGAGATTGCAAGTCGCGGCTTTGCGTCAAGAGTCTTTGACCGTCGGAGCTGAAAGACACGGCCAAAACAATGTCTTTATGTTGAAATGGTTTACTCAGCGGCACCCTCGTTCGCACATCCCACAAGCGTGCCGTTTTGTCCGCACTGCCAGTTAACACCGTGCTATCGTCATGGCTCAACGTGATTGCCTCAACTCCACCCATGTGTTGCAACGGTTCACCCTGCAACAAGCCATCGCGCCCACTGACCACCATTGCTTCGCCCTCGTCAACACCGAAAGTGCCGATAATTAATGTCTGTGCTTTTGGACTAAAAGCGATGGTCTCAATCGAGCCAACGCGCTTCATCTTCGGACATTGCAGCTCAAAGGAACCTACACTCCACAAATACACCCCATCTGTAATATCCATAGCCACCAGGACCTTGCCATCCGGGCTGAAGAGTGTCGTTGTAATTTGGAACGCGTGCACCAAGGGTTCACGCATCCCCACACCTGTTACTGCATTCCATATGTGTAATTTCTGTTTGCTCGCCGTCACGACAATCTGACCATCTTGGCTAAAACTACCAGCCACAACAGGATCGCTATGTTGTAGTACTTTGATTAACGATCCTGTCGATGAGTTCCAAAGTCGTGCTTTATTATCACGGCTTCCCGTCAATACTGCAGTTGTGTCTGCACTAAATGCAACAACATCTACACGCCCGTCATGCGGTAATGGATCGACACGCAACAAGCCAGTCACCGTGTCCCACAACCGCGCTTTCCCATCAACACATCCCGTCAATACGATTTGTCCATCCGGACTGAAGACGACTGATTGAATGTATCCAGGATGAGTCAACGGTTCGCCTCTCATGGTTCCGCTGCATGTATCCCACAGGCGTGCTACCTTTTCATCGGTTGCCCATTCCAGTACCGTTTCCGCGTTCGGACTGTACGCAACTGCAGCAAGCTGTACATTGTTTTTAATTCGCTGACCTCGCTTAGCGCCCTTTTGCGGGTCCCACAAACGTGTGATCTCTTCGTTTCGCAATCTGTCGACAGGTTGTCCGTCTATAGAGTGCTCATCGGAATTGTTAACATCATGTCGAGTAAGCGGCCGTCCATCATCGAGAGTGGTTCGAATATCCCATAAACTAACAGTATTAGCAGATCTTGTAACAACAAGTTGTCCATCCGGACTAAAGGCAGCCTCCGAGACCGATGTACCATGTGTCATCGGTTCACCCGTCACTTCTCCCGTCCGCACGTCCCATAGACGAGCTGTCTTGTCCGCACTTGCTGTGACAATCAACCGGCCGTCTGGACTAAAGGCTGCCGTCTTAACTTCGCCACCATGTGTCAGCGGTTCGCCTTTCGTATCTCCCGTTCGCGCGTCCCACAGACGAGCTGTCTTGTCGACACTCGCCGTGACGATTAGTTGAGCGTCGGGACTCAAGTCCGCATCCAATAGTGGTGCACTATGTTGCAATGAGATCCGCTGCTGTCCCGTATTTGTTGCGATTACACGGACACTGTTGTCGTCACTTCTCGTAATCAGTGTCTGACCGTCGCGGCTGAATACGACTTCATAGACTTTAGATACGTCTACCAGCGGTGCACCTCTTGGGTCGCAAGTAGGCCAGTCCCATAAACGAAGCTCACTCTTTTCGATTCCACTAACCGTACATAGCATGTGTCCATCAGGACTGAATGTAATAAACGTCACCGTTGCGCCGTGTTCAATAGTTTTGCCAGAGTCAGTTCCGGTTGTCGTTTCCCACATTCGGACTTTGTTGTCTGCACCTCCCGTTAGGACAATTTTACTATCTGGACTGAAGGCCACAGCAAAGACTTCATTGAGTTGAGCTAATAATCCCCGTAATGCGCCTGTTCGCGCATCCCACAGCTGAGCCATATTGTTCCATTCACATGCCGTGACTACCGTCGCACCATCCGGACTGTAGGCAACCCTTGATACATACGAATCATGATTGAGTGGTTTGCCACGCAGCACACCACCGCGAACATCCCACAAACGCGCTTTATGGTCGTTGCTGCCGGTCAATAATGTTTGGCCATCTCTACTTAACGCAAAACATTCGACATGACCATCATGTGCCAACCGCCTTTCGCGAGGTGACCACGCCCCTACAAGATTCTGTAGCGACGTCTTCAAGTCCTCCGCCTCTGCCGTCTCCAACGCCTTCACCCACCACAAAACCGCAGCATCTCGATCGTGTTTATCAAAACTGACCTTTCCCAGCGCGAAATTCGCCTCGGCCAGATTGTTGTTCGCCTCTTTCTCATTCGCGACTGCCTTCTCCGTCGCCCGATCCGCCTCCACCTTCTGCCACCAAAACAGCCCCGCCAAACAGGCCACGACCACCATGATCCCCGTCGCAATCCCTCGCCGCAGGCGCTCCCGGTGAATTGCATCCTGAATCCAACCGACCTCCTGCTCATTCAACTCATTCGCCCGTCGGTTGGGCCACTTCCGTGCCACCGCCAATTGGGCTTCCCGCAGGCCGGTCCAGCGCTGCTGGTCATTCGCCCTGTCCCGTTCCACATCTCGCCGCCAACGCAGAATATCCCCCGCGGTGCGCAGCCATTCCTTCAGGTCTCCCCAGCAGCGGAACATCGCCTCGTGAGCCACTTCGACCCGCACCGCGCCATCCTGCTCCGATTTGACCAACAGCCGTTCGTTGACGAGCTGGTCCAGCACCGGTTGGGCCTCCGCCGGCAGGTCGGTCCACCGTGCGGGACGACGGACCACCTCGTCTTTCTCATTCACTTGGGCCAGGTGCTTCACAAAGCTGAGCCGCAGGGCCGACTCGACCGCGGGCGACAGCGATCCCGGGGGAATCACCCGCTCGACCGACTTCTGAATCGCCCCCTCCATCCCCCCCAGCTCGTGGTACTCTCCCAACTCGAGCTTCCCGTCCGCCGCCGAACGCCGGTAGAGCTTTTCGAGCGTAAACGCCAACAACGGCAAGGCCTCGGCGGTCGGCGTTTCTTGTTCGAGCTTCTTCACCAGCTCCTGGCTGATCTCCAGGCGCGCTCGCGCGGCGGGTTTCTCGATGATGTCGGGGATACGCTCACGGGGGAACGGACCGAGCCGCCAGGGTTTGAATGCCGGGGCGACGAGGGCATAGGGATTCCGCTCGTAGAGATCGAGATAGTCTGACCGCATCGACCCCACGGCCAGCAGCCGGGTATTCCGCTGTCGAAACGCCCCCTGCAGGAACCTCAGAAACTTCGCCGCCGAGGGGCTGGCGGCGGCCGACAGCAATTCTTCAAACTGATCGAACGCCAGCAGCACCGTCGCATCGGCATAGTTCCGGGCCGACGTCAGGTCGAGAGTGACGTCCCTTAAAGCCTGGGCCGCGAGGTCGAGATCATCGGCCCCCAGTCGGGTTCGCAGCTCTTTCCAATCGGGAATGTTGCGGGCGTCGGGTGGAAACAACCCGACCAGGTCGCGGGCGAGTTGGTCGAAGAGGGTGTATTCCTCACTCGGTGCCGCGCCGTACCGCAGCGTCGGCAACACCAGCCAGTGCTGGGCTTCAGTCACGTGACTGAGCCGGGGAAGAACCCCCGCCCGCAGCAGCGACGATTTCCCGCTGCCCGAGCCCCCCACGATCATCAGCAGGCGGGGCTCTCCCTGGCTGCGCATCTTCCGCAGCTCTTCCAGCACAACCTGCGTCTCGGGCTCCCGGCCGAAGTAGACCGCCGCGTACCGTTCGTCAAACGCAAGCAGGCCAGGAAACGGGCAGCGGTCGGGCTGGCCGTCGGCGGTCTTCAGGTCGGGATGCGGCCAGGGGAGATGCTCCTTCGGTCCCAGGCCGCGGGCTTCGAGGTCCTGAAAAAGCCGCTCGAACGCCTGCTCGCGCAGGGCCGGGTCGGTCTGGTTCAAAAACGCCGCCTGGTACTCCCCCAGCGAACTGCGATCGCACTCTTCAATGACCAGCGGAAAGACCTCTTTGCCGGCCATCTTGGCGGCGGCCAGTTCCGCAAAGCACCATTTCGACTCGAGCCAGCGGGGCGAGCAGAGCACCAGCAGCGCCCGACAATCGCGCAGGTTGTCGTAGATCGCCTGTTCCCACTTCTCCCCCAGCCGAATTCCCGAACGCTGGTCACTGTCGAGAAACTGCTGCTCGCACGCATAACCACGGGCTCGAAGGCGGGCCTGCAGATCGAGGGCGGGGTCTTTGTCTTTGGTGCTGTGGCTGATAAAGAGCATGAGAGCCTCGTGCCGGGTCGGGCCAATGCAGTCCCCCGGCAGTTCGCCGGGGGGACCAGAACCGAAGACTACCTCAGCGGATAGCCAGTTGCCATGCGGAGCGCCACTTCATGAGCCCCGAGGGAGGCGGCGACTTCGTGACGTCGAACGGGGCGCGATGGAACGGGGGGTGGCGACAACAAACGCATTGACCGGAACACGCCCCAGGCCCGGGAGGCAGCGAATGATCCCAATCGATCCAGCTCAAACTTGGAACGAGTCCGGATGAGGGGGCCAACCTTCCGAACCACGAGCGGCACAGGCCAAACCAATCCAACGTCACGGGAGCGCGGACCTCCGTGTCCGCCCGCTGGGCATTCATCCGAAGCCCCCCGCTCCCACGGGCAGAGAACCAACCTGGATCGGGCAGGCCCACACCAACCCGCTGCCATCCGGCCCCAACGGTTTGTGAAGGGCCACGCACAAACGGCCCAAAGGGCCAGCCATTCCCCCAGCCCGGCCCATCGGGCCGGGAAAGGCCCCAACGACATGTGCCGGCCCAACGGGCCAACAATTCCTCTTGTCGCCCGCGCGGTTGGAGGAACGGTTGGCCCGTTGGGCCGGACGGGGTGATGGTGGGACACGCCACCAGGGCCTACGACCCTGGCTGGGGGAATGGCTGGCCCGTTGGGCCGGACGATGGCCCGTTCGGGCCCGGAAAACCAAGCCCCACAGCAACCCCCTGCCTTCCGGCCCGACGATTTGTAAAGGGCCACGGACAAACGACCAACCGGCCCAACGGTTTGTAAAGGGCCACGGGCAAACGCCGAACCGGCCCAAAGGGCCAGCCGTTCCCCCAGCCCGGCCCAGCGGGCCGGGAAAGGCCCCAACGACATGTTTCGGCCCAACGGGCCAACAATTCCTCTTGTCGCCCGCGCGGTTGGAGGAACGGTTGGCCCGTTGGGTCGGACGGTAGCGCGGTGATCCGACAAAAAGGGTCAGGTCCAAATACCGCGTCACCTCGCGGCAACAGGCCCGGAGGCCTGGCAGCGAACTCCAGAAACCAGCCGTGAAAGACTGATCAACCGGGAAAATGGACCTGTCCCCTGTTACAGAAGCTGAGTAAAACGGGTCCGGTCGAATCGTATTCGGCACGAGACTTGAGTGCTCGATGGATGTTCTTCAAGTTGCCGGACGGAGAATCGGTTGTCAAACCCAGCACTCCCTTGATCATGACCGCCTGCCCTACGGGCATGGCTCCGACCCAATGCGATCATCGGTGGTTACCGGTATCGGCCGATGAGATCGCAGCCGATGCTGTTGCCTGCCCGCGATGAAAACGGAGCGCCAACCGGCAAAGCGGAAGTCCAGGAACGAGTCGTGCCCGGGTTGCGGAAGGCTTGTCCAGAGGCCATCCTGTGGATTTCCACCAGTGGAAGAAGCAGCGTCGCGCTCGGAAACGTGGACCTTGTCCGTCGCGCGGCAGTCCTGGCCCGGACTGTGCAGCGGACAGTCACCACGCCAGCGCCAGCACGCCAGACAGTCGGCCTTCCCCCCACGTCCACTCGTTCGCTTGATTTCCATCCAACGGACCGAAGTCGGACAGTCGCACAGATTCCTCGAGGACAGGCCTGCACTGTGGATATTCAAATTGTGGAACACAGGGTAGGGCAGCGGGGACAGAGCGTCGGCGGAACGGAGCAGGCGTCGTTGATCAGGTTATTGGAGTCGCAGGGGCACCGAGCCGAAGTGCTCGCGTCGGACCGACCGGAGGCTCTGCGAGACGGTGTGCTACTGCTCCTGGGGAACATCAACTGGTACCCGGAGTTGCGACAAAAACTCGCTCAGACAGCGCCCCATCGTCGCCCGTGGGTCGTCCTGTGGCACTATGAACCGCTCCCGACACCCCGGGCCGCTGGGTTTCCAAGGGCATGGCTGACTTTCCGTGAACTTTGCAAGATCGCCTTGCGAGACCGCCGAGTGACGGATGTCTACAGCAACCTGCGCATGTTGCGTTCCGTTCATCAGGCGGGTCTGATCGACCAACTCGTGGTCAGCTCCCGGGGGCGTCAAGAGTTTCTGGCCGAACAGGGGATTCCCTCCGGGTGGATCCCGCTGGGATACACGCCTGACTACGGCCGCCCTCTGGCACTCCAGCGCGACATCGACGTGCTGTTCCTTGGAATCGTGCACGTCCCCCGTCGCAAGAGGATTCTCCGACGTCTGGAGGAACTCGGTTTGCACGTGGTCATCAAGGGTGACTGGCATGATCCGGGCTGCTGGGGGGAAGCGCGCACCGAACTTCTGAACCGCACCCGGATTCTGCTGAATTTTCCGCGAACGCCCGGCGAAATGTCTGGCATGCGATTCCTGCTTGGGATGTGTAATCAAGCACTTGTGGTGTCCGAGCCGGTCTATTGTCCGGATCCCTACGTTTCCGGAAAGCATTTTGTCAGCGGCCAAATCGACGAATTGCCGGAGATCGTACAACACTACCTCGACAACGAAACCGAGCGCACAGCGATCACCACAGCCGCCTGGCAACACGTGCAGCACGAGGTGACCCTGGCACATTCCGTCGGGAAACTGCTGCCATTGATGGAACGCGATTCTCCCCGTGCCGAATCAAAGGGGACAGGTCCAATGTCCGCATCACCTCGCGGATCAGGCTCAAATACCCGGCAGTGAGGTCGAAAAACACGCGGTGGAAGACTGATCCACGGGAATAATGAACCTGTCTCCAGTGACAGATCCCCGCGAGAACCCAGTGCCCCGCTCGCGTCCCCCTTGCCGCGCCAGCCAGCCACCGCGGGCTGCGAACCAAACAGGCCAGTCGACCGCGTTGGTCCCGGGCCACCCAGGGAGACACTCACACACATTCAGAACAAGGGTGGCTGCAGCGCTTTTCAGCGCATCCGGAAGCCCGAATCGGTATTGCCCATGAACTTTGTGGGATTTGTATGGCTTGTGTGTCTGGTGTGGATTCCGCGCGGAGCGCTGCCTCCCGCCGCGGTCACGGAAATCGCCGCCGCCCGACCGCGCGGACAACGACCGCCGCGTTTAATGGACCTGACCCCTTTTGTCCCCCAACAGCCAGAGGTGCGCGTCGGTGCGCAGCAGCAGGTGGTCTCCCAGCAGGGCCGGGGTGGCGGTGATTCGCTCTTGCAGATCGTTTGTCGACAGCAGTTCGAATTCCGCCCCCGCCCGCACCACGAACGTCTGCCCGGCGGTGTTGCTCACGTAAATGCGCCCCGCGGCCGCGATGGGGGAGGAATTCGCTTCTCCCCCCAGCCGCTGCCGGTAGCGCTCGGCCCCCGTGCGGGTGTCCAGACACGCCAGCACCCCGTTGTCCAGCCACGAGTAGACGTGCCCCTGATACACCAGCAGCGACGGCTCCACCGGACCCGGACTCTCGCTGACCCACAGCGGGGTCGGCACCGCTCCTTCGGGA
>Ga0315899_10002120_pt1 | contig 22185 bp, 32 predicted proteins | sample LakEriMetagenome_2_FD_203518 | JGI IMG/M metagenome (GOLD analysis project Ga0315899, IMG submission 203518) | Freshwater fungal communities from buoy surface, Lake Erie, Ohio, United States - Buoy 4 MA112 | ecosystem: Environmental > Aquatic > Freshwater > Lake | place: USA: Lake Erie, Ohio... | reverse complement strand
GACCAATCCACCCGTCATTGTTCCTCCACTTAATGGAAGATAAGCTCCTGATGTTGAACCTGTACTTGGTGGTAAATTAAGATAAGTTCCTCCTGAAACGGTATTAATCACAAATGTCCCACCACTTGTCAATGTTGCCCAAGTAGTATTATCTGTTGTAAAATTTAAAGTATTACCCGAACTATAATATATACCGTTATTTGCCATTTCTTAAATTATTTGTACCCAACCTGTGGATTTATACATAAATAGTCCTTCACGATTATTTCCACCATCATCATCGGTACAATAAACGAATAATCCCGGTATTGGACTTGATATTGATTGTCTTTGAGCATTTGTCATTCTTGGAAATAAAACACCTTGTGTTGTACTAGCCATTTGTAGTAACGCACAAGATATATCACCCTCTGAACCTATAGTTGTTTTTGTTGTTGCGGTTAAACTACCTTGAAGTAACGTGTTACCACTAACTTGTAATTTTTGACCAGAATCAGATGTTTGACCAATAAGTACGTTACCTGTATTAGCAATTCTCATTCTTTCGGTAGTTCCTACGTTTAGTAATAGACCACCACCATTCAAACCTCCAATTTGAGCGTTAACGGCTCCAGTATTTCTAAGTTCTATAAACTGACTTGAGGCGGCATTAATTCCGATAAATGACCCTACTAAGGCATTTCCACCAGTTGGTGTTGACACGGTCAACTGAGCACTAATCCTAGTCGTACCATTAACGTCTAATTTATAACCTCCATCGGTAGTAGTTCCGATAAGAACATTACCTGAAGAATTTGGCGATAATATATTTTGCCAATTTGTACCATTATATAAACTTAAATAATTATCTGTTGTTTGATATACGGTTAGACCTGTCGCAGCAGATAAAATCAAATCTCGTTGTGCCGATGTCATTCGAGGAGGAAGAAATCCTTGTGATGTACTATCTACCTGTAACATTGCAGTTGTTTGCATCCCCATTCCTGTTGCCGCACTAGTAATTAAAGCTCTGTTAGATAGTAGTCCTAATGATATGTTTCCAGATTGTGCTCCACCGGCAGCATATACTGAAGCACCTAATAGATTATTATTACTCACACCTAAATTACTAATAGCGTGTAACCCAACGGCAGATGTACTTTTTATTCCAACAGCGTTATTATGTCCAGTATTTGATACTGTTAATGTAGTCGAACCTACAGAATATTGAGTAGCGATTAATGTGTTATCCGTTAATCTAAAATTTGTGCTTCTAGCACTTCCATTAACGTCTAACTTATAACCAGCATCGGTAGTAGTACCAATTAGAACGTTACCGTTTGGTCTAATTTGTAGTTTAGTAGTTAATGCCGATGCGGTAGTTTCTTTAGTTATAAAATTTAATCCACCTGATGAATTTGTATTATTCCAACCTGTAATAAATGCGGATATTCCCGCATACCTATGACCCAAGTTTAACCCATTAGCGGTTCCAGAACCTTGTCCTGCATCACTAAAAAATAATTCTGTTAAATTACTTGACCCTGATGTTGCCCAATTAGGGTTATTATTATGTATTATAAATGCATTATTATCACCTATTGTTGAACTAGTTGTGTTAGTATATACAAACAACGGACTTGTTGGGGTGTTTGTGCCAATACCTAATCGTGTATTAGTATTATCCCAAGTGAAACCAGTACCTATTGTTACACCTGTTGTAGTATCATAAACTAAAGAGTCACCTAAACCTGTGGAACCTGTCCATTTTGGAAGATACCCCGTAGTTCCACTACCACTTAAACCTGTTGTACCTGTAAATAAAATTGTTACAGCTCCCGTAGAAGAGTCTGCAGATAAACCACTCCCGACAGTGATACTCGTAACTCCCGATGATGGTGTAGATGCACTTACCGCACTCCAATAAGCATAACCTGTACCATCTGTTGTTAAAACATAACCTAATTGTTCAGTTCCATTAGAATAGGTAAAACTATCATTAATTGTAAGTCCTGATGAGAATATTGGACTAACTGGAACATCTCCACCTATTCTATATACAACACCCGTTGAGAGGTCAGATTGAAGTACGTAATTATAAGAATCCTTAATTAATTGGTCTTTAATGTCGGCCATGCTTTAATTTTACAAATTTTAAGTTATTTATAAATAGTATGGCTACTGTTTGTTACACTTGGAATAATACACCTTTTGCTTGGATTGATACCCCATTTACTTGGGCGGAAGGCTGTATTATCGCTAAAATTGTCGAAAACATTGGAGCCGGGGGAATGCAATCCATCAGGAGATTCAGAGAAAAAATTAAAGAATTAACAAAAGAGGAGAAGGAAGTTTTAATAAAACTTTTTGTTAGATTAGAAGTTGATGAGATAGAAATTGAAAAAAAAGTTAATAAAAATAAAAACACAAAAGTTAAAATAAAACTTAACGATATTGAAGTTGCAATGGCTCAGGAGAAATTTATAAAAGTCAATGTTAAAATTAATGAAGATTGATATATTTATAGGATATGGGATACAATTTATACACAGACAAACCAAATAAATTCAATTGTAATATTGAAATTGAAGGTACTTCCTTATCTAAATCTAAAGTTAGATTAGTTGTTGAGACAGATGATATGTCATACATGTTTAATGGTAGTATTGAAAACAACGGAGTTTGTGAAGTTAATATCCCAAAGACAAAACACTTTTTACCTGAAGGTACAAAAGGTAATATGAGACTTGAAGTTATTGCTGACGATGTTTATTTTGAACCATGGTCCTCAGACTTCAACGTTAAAACAAACAAAAAAGTGAATGTTACGGTTTCAGAACAAGTTGAAGAAAAACCAAAATTAAAAGTTCAAGTATTTGAACAAGAAGAAGAAAAAAATGTTAAACCCGTTGTTGAGACAAAACAACCTGTTAAAAAATTCAAAAAACAGTTAACAAAAGAGGACCTTCTTAAAAAATTGATGTCACTTTAATTCTAAAGTTGATATTTCTACGATTTAATGTTATATTTTTACCAAAAAAATTATGCTATCATATATTGGAGGTAAGAGTAAAATTGGTAAATGGATTGTCCCGTTTTACCCAACAGATATGGAAACATATGTGGAGACTTTTGGAGGAATGTTTTGGTGTTTCTTTAATATGGACTTAAAACAATTTCCAAATCTTAAACGAGTTGTTTATAACGACTTTAATCCACTTAATTACAATTTGTTTATGTGTCTTCAAAATCCCGAAGTTCTTTTATCTGAGGTGAATAGAATTCCCTGTCAGGAAAAAGGAGTAGAAGTAACCCCACCACTTTACAAAGAACAGTTTCAGGATTTTCAAAAAGAAATATTTGGGGAAGGATTCACGATTAATTATCCTGATTATGATATTGCGGCTAAGTACGCTTATGTTTTAACTCAAGTATTCAGTGGTTCAAAACCGGAAACAAGTTCATTTATTGATTTAAAAGGTAAATACAAATCAAAATATCTTACATTCAGAGATAAATTATCTAAACCTGAATGGGTTGAACATTTTAATAAAATAAGTCATTTCAGATTAGGTGACTTTGAAAATGTTATTAAAGAATTTGATAGTCCCACTACATATTTTTATCTTGACCCTCCATATTGGAAAACTGAAAATTATTACTCAAACCATGATTTTGATAGAGATGACCATGAGCGTCTTGCAAATTCTTTGAAAAATATACAAGGAAAATTCTCATTATCGTATTATGATTTTGAACTATTACATACTTGGTTTCCTGAGAGTCAATATAAATGGGAGAAAAAAGAATTTGCTAAAGCCGCTGCTGCCAAAAAAGGAAAATCGCAAAATATGGGTGAGGAATTGTTAATTATGAATTATTGATATATTTATTGTAAAAACTCAAAAGATGAAATTTACAAATTTATTAAAGTCGCTTATTGTAGAAAATTCAAGATTTAAGCTACTATATGACAAACTTGTTCAAAAAACTGAAAAAGATAAGAAGGAAGGTAAGAAAATTCCGTTTGAAATATTAAAAGCATTGATATTTGCTGACCCAGATACTAAAATACCAAGAGGTATGGAAGGTGATATTGACACAATAACTCCTGAACAAATGGATAATGTGAAGGTTGGTAAATACACACAGTGGTTATTGAAAAGTTTTATCGCACCAACATCTGCAACTATTACTGCTGAAGTTGGTACCCCTGAGTATAAAAAACAATTGAAAAATTTTAGAGATTTGTTTTTGGAGGATTTATATAAGACAACAACTGACCTCAAAAAATTTGAAAAATATAAAGGTAGATTACCTGAAAATTCAAGAGATATTAATAAGTTAACTCCTGAAACTTTATTTGACTTAGTTAAAGATTTTTCTTTAGAAAAAGTTAAAGCTAGTAAAGAAGAGAAAAAACAAGCCGCTACGACATATTCACATCCTGGTGGTGACATTGTATTTAAAGGTCCTAATTGGACTGTTATTAAAATTGAAAGACAGGATAAATTAGGTAAAGACGCGGCATGTTTCTATGGTGGGCAACATGAGTATGATAAAGGTGAATCAAGATGGTGTACGTCATCACCTGGTTTGACTTATTTTGAAAGATATATTAAAGATGGTCCTTTATATGTAATTTTACCTAATGACGCCGAACAACGTGGACAAGTTTCACAATTACCTGTTGATAGATACCAATTCCATTTCCCATCTAATCAGTTCATGGATAGACATGACCACAACCAAGACTTGGTTAAATTATTGAGTCCTGGTGGTAAACTTGCGGAGATTGCTGATTATTTAAAACCTGAATTTGCAAAAGGATTTAAAACTCAGGGAGGTAAAAAGGTTGAAATTAATATTCCTGATAGTTCAGCAGGTAAGTTTATTGCGATTTACGGACCTAAAGAACTTTTTGATAACTTACCTGACGATGTTGAACATTTATTGATTCAAAATAGAAGTGATAGAAATTTAGGATGGAAATCTGACGTTTTAATGGGTATCGGAAGATTTAACAATTTGGAAGCTTTAATGTTGAAGAATTGTGTGGACGAAGTTCCTGACACTTTATGTAATTGTAACCAACTTACTTTATTAGCGTTACCTAATAATCCTAATTTAAAGAGTATTCCGGCATGTGTTGGAGATTTTGAAAACTTGGCTTTCATTAACTTAAAAGACAGTAACAAAAACGTACATATTCCTGAAGAGTTGAAATCAAAACTTGACGACCAAGGTGACGGTTTTTATTACATTATGTAATTAGAATTTGAAAAAAAATTCTTACATTTGTTGTTTAAATTTTAGATTATGAATAATGTAGAAGCTGAAATATATTTAAACAACCTTTTAGGATTCTTTGAAAAAAATCCTAATGACCTTATTGACCTTATCGGTGAAATGAATAAGGATGCTTTCTACAAAAAATTAAGAGAAAAAGTTTATGAAAACGCTGAAAAGGGTGAGGAAATACAACTCACCCAAAAACAGCTTATTGATATTGTAGTTGGTATGTACGACGAAATGACTAAAAAGGGTGAAAAGATAGAAGTATTAGTCCCTGTTATTAAAACAAATTACGGAATTATTTGGTTGAATTAGAATTTTGATGTATCTTTGTACTCATAATTAAACACCAAATAATATGATAAACCTACAGTCACTTCAAGAAAACGTACCTTCACTTTTCCAAACAGAAAAACTTTCAAAATTATCTGACCGTTATGTAATGGTTCCCACTATTGATGTGGTAGATAAATTTATCCAAAATGGTTGGCAAGTTAGTTCGGCAAAACAAGTTGGTAAGACCGCGTATGGTAAACACCAAATTCGTCTTCGTAACTCAGATTTACCACAAGTAGGTGACTCATTATTAGAGGCGGTAATCACTAACTCACACAATGGTACATCAGCTCTTCAAATCGGAGCCGGACTACACAGATTGGTATGTTCCAACGGTCTTACAGTTCCTGTATCGACATTCGGAGATATGAAACAAACTCACTTAAATTTGAGTATGAGTGATGTTGAGATGATTACTGAGCAGTTCGTGTTAAACACTCCAAAAATTCAAAAGTCAGTAAATCGTATGATGGAAGTGACTATGGATACTGACAGAAAGATTGATTTTGTATCTAAAGCGGTTGGAATTCGTTGGAAGAACACTGAAGATATTTCATCTTTGACTTTGGAAACAATCATTGACCCACTTCGTGATGGAGACCGAGAAGACAACTTATGGAATACCTTTAACGTTGTTCAGGAGAAGTTAATCCGTGGTGGATTCATCAAACAACAAGGTCGTAACGTTAGAACAGTAAAGGGTATCCAATCCTTAAATATGGACAACTTAATCAACACCAAACTTTGGGAACTTGCTGAAACATATTGCTAATGGATAACTTATTCAAACTTATCAATGAAAAACATTATGTCGGTTATTATCTCCCCTACAATGAGGTAGGGGAGATTACCGATAGTATTCTTGTAGAACCATTTGGTTTGAAAGATAGATATCATGCCAAAGAATCCTTTGATGGTAAGCATTATGTTTATACATTTGATAAATCTGTAAATGGTGATAAAGAAGAGTTTGAAAAAAACTATGGTAATCCTCTTTGTGAGGTAACTGTATATAGAAGTACTTTTGTTGTTGAGGAGAACGAGGATAAGATTTGCTTAAAAGTATTCTACTGTGGAAAACACAGAAAGGTTGGGGAAGTATTTTTTAGAAAAAGTACTAAACTAAATTACATCACATTTAATAAGAAAACCAATATTTTCACTGTTGGTAAAAACACTGAATACCATAAAAAAAGAGGTAAGGGTAAGAGTAGTGTTGTTAGAAGAAACTCATTTCCGGTATCATTAACTACGGATGGTTATTATTCATTTATGAATGGGGTTAAGGACTCTGAAACATATAGTTTGGATATTATTGAGGGTATTAATATATTTTTGTCTAAAATCGGAGCTGAAAGAATTTTAAACTATCGTAAGTTACCGATGTCTTTATTTGGATGTTTGTTAGACAAACAAGGGATTAAAAAACCTGATAATTGGAGAGGGTATTACGAGGTATTTCCAAAACCAACTAAAAAAGACTATCAGAAAAACGGATTTAAGATGGTTGATACTTTTATGAAATTACACAATGTAAGTTCAGAGAAAATCAAAAAAGTATTACATAAAGTCCAAAACCCTTGTTTTAAAAGTATTAAAACGTTGATGGATATCTTTGGTAGAGATTTTATTTTACAAAGACCTGAAGAAGAATTGTGTATTATTTTTAATACTAAAAATGACGATACACCATTTCAACCTGTAAGACATTTCTTTGAAAATTTCGGTAAAAGGGATATGAATAATTGTTATCAGATTTATTTATTAACTAAAACTGACCCTAATTTATCCATACATACTTTTAACGACCACGTAAGATTTTTTGATGTTATATCAAAATATGAGCCGGTTAAATGGATGTCTAAAACATCAAAAGAATTAATCACTGAACATAGTGTTTGGTCAAGCAAAGTTGACTTTTATACCAGAGGAAAATACTCAAGACAATACTCCAATGAATTTGTTGAACAAGTTTCAAAACCAATTATAACAAAAGATGGTATGGTATTTAATCCTGTTGTTTTACAAAGTAGTGAAGAATATGTTAATGAGTCAGTATATCAGTCTAATTGTGTAAGAACTTATCAAGATAGACCTTCATCATTAATTATATCACTTCGTAAGGAAGATGGTGAGAGAGCATCAATCGAATACAGACCTTCAATCGGTAAGTTTGGTATGAATAAAAATCAACCAGTTCATTTTAAACGAGTTCAGACACTTGGAAGGTTTAATAATGTGTTAGATGATACTTGGCATGGTGCAATTTTTGATTTGGATGTTAGGTTAAAAACCGTGACTTTGAAAAAGTGGGGCAATCCAATTGCTAAGTTTATAAGTGGTGGTGGGACGAAAGAATACGACTTTATCTTTGATAAAGATGGAATATTGTCATGGAATAATCTTCACAAAGACGAAACAATGGATTATCTTCCATATTATGAAATTGACTTTTGATTTTAAATTTGAGGATATTGTAGATAAGATAGATAACACTCTATCAAGAATTCAAATTTTGGATAACAAGATAAGTCCTGACTACATTTTAAAAAATGCTAAAGATTATGAAATTTTATTCATAAATTCTAAATTTTCTGATAGTAAGGAAATTGTTTATGATGAAATATTCAAACTTAAAAACGGATTGATTTTGTATTTATCAAGAGAACAAGAGACCCCAAATTTTAAATTAAAGGTCTATTATAATATTAAACAAATAAACGAATTAAAAATGTTTTTAAGTACATTAAAATTATGGAAAGAATAAGCTCACAAGAAGTAAAAAGTAAAATTGATAATAAAGAATCTTTTATTTTAAAAATGTCTGCAAGTTGGTGTGGACCATGTAGACAACTAACCGAAGAAATTAACAAGTCTGGAGTATTGGTACCTGTTTATGAATTTGACGTAGAATCTGACGTTAACTTTTCAAGAGAAATGAATGTTAGAAGTGTACCTGTAATGAAATTTTTTAAAAATGGAATCGATTCAATGACCACAGTAGGGTTAAAACAGGGAAGTGAAATAAAACTTATGTCAGAACAATATATCCTATGATTAAAAAAAGAAAACCTCTTAAAGTATTAGTGGTATACTCTATGGAAGGGTGCCCATGGTGTGTAAAATTTAAAGAATTATTAACCAAACATAGAGTTAAGTTTAAAGAAAGGGATATTGTAAAATTTAAAGACGAGTATGACTTGTTTGTTGAAGCGACTCAGAATGACTTTGTTCCAGCATTTATGATTTTGGATGTTGCGTCAGAAAAAGGAGAATTCTTTGCACCTGATAGAGATTTCCAAGATTTAGATGAAGCTTTAAAGATTGTTAAAGAAAATTTGTAGTATATTTGTTACATGAAAGAATTAGTTTTTAAAAAGAAAGGGGTGGTTCACACCCCTTTGACTTACTGGCAAATTGATAAACGATATACAATTGCGATTTATCAGGGAGGTAGAGGGTATAGACCTGACCTTGACTTTATTGTAAAATATAAAGAAGAGGGTAAACGGTTACGTACTCCATCACATACTCATTGGATTGTAGATTTGATTGCAAAGGCTCAATACGATAAGGGAAGAGTTAAATCATATGTTGAAGATATGATTAAAATGTATGATGAGTGTGAACCTTTTAATAGTGAGGAAGAACGAAACAATTATAAGTTACAATGTCCTACAAAATTTTGGATGAATCACATTATGATTGAGGATAAAGGATATTATCCACTACAGGTATTAACTACCTTTATTGAGTTATTTTCTAAATGTGAAAAACAAACACCAGGGGCTTTCATGTTTAGAAACTTATTGGTTTTGGTTAAAGAGTATTGTGAAGGTAAAAAAGACTTTTACCAGATAGTAGGTTACTCTAAACGAGTTTAAAATAAATTTAACAATAACCTACTTTCATCTAACAATACATCAATTGGACCATCGTAGTTATCTTTTAGGATTGACAATAGTTTTTCTGATGTATAATAACTATCAGATTTTATTGATGTAATTTCAAAATCTGTTTTAGTTAGTTTACAAGTTAACTCGACCCAACTAAATTTAAAATACGGTTGAGATTTACAAGATATTTCTTTCAGATGATTATAAGTTTGTTTAAGGTAATTTTCAGAGTAACCGTGAGGGAATTTTGAAGATACCGAAATACTTAATTCTGAATTGATTTGAGGGACTTCTTTAGTGGAATATGAGATTACCTCATCTTCAAAATCTTTTTCATCACAACTATATGATATTACATCAATCGTACTAATATATTTTAAATATGGGTATTTGTTTTTAACCGACTCAACAAACTCAGAAGATATTTTGCTGGGAGATATTACTTCAGAACTTTCAGTAAACCCTTTAATTACCATAAAGTTCTCAACATCAACTACTGATAATCTTGTTTTATGTGTGTTATTCTCACTGATTAAATTACATAGATAATCGGCAAAATCGTTAACTAAATTTTGGCGAACTGATACTTCCATTTTTTCCATGTTAAAATTTAGTAGGAAAAAAAATGACTATAAATAGTAAATTGATTTTTACAATTATTAAAAGTAATCTCCAATATTTCCATTAACACAACTGTTAACTTCCCTATAGTCAGGGTATTCATCTAATCTCGGAACTCTTAATGACTCTCGACTTCCATCATCAATTAAATCTGAATATAATCTTTCGTAACTACCAAAATATATGATTGTATCACAATAAGTACCATTACAATCTTTGTTATCGTTTAACCATTCTGAAACAACATTATATATACAGTTTGTTGCTTTGTATCTTGTTCCGTAAAATGTTCTTGATACTTTATTACCATCTTTATCGAAAGATTGTTTTTTGTATGAATACTCATCTATTTCACCATTATCAATTACAGAACCAATTAGTTCCCCCATTAAACTTTTATACCACTCATTAATTAATGTTCCTTCATAACAACCTGAATATAAACTATATAAATCACTTCTGACATCATATAATTCTTTATTGATTAGATATTCAATGGTATCATCATCACCAAGTACTCGAGAAATAACATCATCGGTTAACTCAACATCATTACGACCTTGTTCCCGAGCAATTTCTTCAAGTAATTCGGTGTCGGTACCTATTGTTTTCATATCTCTAAGTTCTAATACAATTCTTTCATTAACTAATTGTTTATTTTCATTTGTTAATTCAGTATATACGTCCCTATAAACATCATCAGTTACATCCCAAAAATTCATATCATGTTCACCTTGTAAAATACTTTCAATCGTATCTCTACTCATTTCACTGCGATAACCTGTATTAAAGAAACCTGCAAGTTCCGCAGGGGATGTGTCAAAATAATAATCGTTACCAATTTTTGTAACATCTGAAATAAATTTATCAACTATTGTCCAAACAAATGAACTATCGTTTTCATAGAATAAATAAAATAATTGATTTTGGTAATCATCCCAATCACTTGAAAAAGGGTCAATGTAACCAAGAAGATTGTTTTTGGTTAATAAATTAAAAAATTTATCTAGACCACCTATTGCATTTTCAATAAAATCAACATCGATGTCCCCATTTTGAAATTTATTAAGGATTCTAAGTAATTTTTCTTGAACTTTATTTAATTTAAGTTCTTCTTGTTCTTCTTCATTTAATTTTTTATTGTGTATTAAATTACCGTTATCAATAACTTCATAATTAACACAATCTTCATTAAAATTGACTACATCTAAAATTGGGTGGGTAACATATATTTTATTATTTCTAATTAGACAAACTTTTGTTGGAAACCCTATTAAGTCTTTCATGGGTTTCCAGCAATGAAATTCAGGGTCTTCATTTATGAACCCTTTGATATAAATTGTGTCACCCATTTTTAATTCCATAGTTATAAATATTAAAAAAGGGAGAATATTCTCCCTTTTAAATTTTTTAATTAATAGATTTGGATTGATTATTTACCACAACCACATCCACCACCATTATTACCACCACCGTTTTTCATAGTATTATTTTTTTAAAGTTTATTATCTATAAATATTTTATTGCTGCTTGTTTTTATAAAATTTTTCAATAGTTTTTTTTACTGCATTTTGTACACTTTCATTTTGTTGTTGAACTTGTTGAATTTTAACCTGTTGTTCAGGATTTTGTTTGTTTTTACAGCCACAGCCCATATTTTTATTTTTTTTAGATTTATTCTTTTTTATAAATATTATTAATTGAAATATTAAAAGGAAATAGTTATTAATTTAACAGTATTTATTTAATATGAATAGTAGAAACTTAATAAAAAAATTCATTAAAGAACTGGTTTTAGAATCTGAAAATGATATTGTACATTTAACACCTGAGAAATATATTGAGTTAATGAATTTTGTTGACCATGACGGAAGAAGAATTAATAATTTGAAACAATATAAAGGAAAACAAATTGTTATTGACGGTAATATAAAACTACCAAGTGATACAACTTATTTAGGTAATATTACTGTTAATGGTAGTGTTGATGCGAATTACAGTCAGCTAAGAACTAAACAAGGAGTTATTGCTAATTACATATCATATTATAACACACCTCTTAAAAAACAAGAAATCTATCAAGAATTCCAAAGAAGAAAGGAGATTCAAAATGATAGAAGAGAAGAAGGTTATTTTGAAGAAAGGGAAAATTTATCTGATGTTGATAAATGCACGTTAGCATTATTTAATTTTTTAATATCAACTGTATATGAAGAGAAAACACCTGAAGATACACAAAGATTAGAGGACCTTTACGCTGAAAAAGAAAGAAGAGAACAAATAGAGAAAGAGACTGAAGATGATGAGAATCTAACAGCACTTAGAGAGATTGACGCCGAAATAGAAGAAATTGAAGGTCGTATTGACATTTATGATATTATCTACGAAGGTAAACATTATTTCTTACATTCATTCAAAGTAATAGAACACCATGGTGAAAGTCGTGCAACATGGGCTGTTGGTGATGAATATTATACTGAAAAAACGGCAGTTCGGTATGTTGAAAACTTAATTGACGATGTTGGACTGGAAGGATTTAGAACAGGATTTGTTGAGAATCATATTGATGAAGAAGAATTGAAAAATTACTTTAGAGAAAGTGAGGAAGATTATGTTAGAGAAAATTTAGAAGATTTCTTTGATGAAGATGATTTTGAATATTCTGACTCAGAAGTCCAACAAAGAATTGATGAGATTACTGAAATGTTGGAAGATTCTGAGAACTTATCACAAGAACAATATGACGAATTAAATGAAGAGTTGGACGAGTTAAAAGATAGTGATAAAACTATACCTGAAAATTTGATTGAAGAAAAGGTTGAGAGTTTGTTGGAGGATAAAACTTATGATGCGGCTACAACAATTAGAGATTACGGTCTAAATATGCAAGATTTTGTTGATATGGGTGCGTTAATTAAAGATGTTGTTGATACTGACGGATATGGGAATACAATTAATTCATACGACGGTACAGAAGATACTGTTGAGTTTGATAACGAAACATACTATATTTTCCAAATAGATGGTTGATATGGAAAAAACCGACAAACGGAAATACAATAGAAAGAAAAAACACTTGAAGTTAAATCCTGAGTGGATAGTCGAACACACTCCTGATTTTGAATATCACTATTATAAATTAATGGATTTTATTAAGTATTCAGATTCACAGATTGATAAATTTGAGTTATATCCATTATTTAGTGAAATGTCATTACATCTTGCTAACCTACAATCAATTAGTAATGATTCAAAATACATTACAATTGATAAAAAATTTAAAAGCGTTGATGATGAAATACTCATAACTGATTTGAAATTTAACCCAATTCCTAATATGACCGACAATGAAATTAAGGAGTTTGACAAAATTTTAAAATACTGTGGTCAAAAAATTTTCGAATATTTTAATATTGTTAAAGCACTTTGGACAATAACTTATGATTCAATATCCATTAACATAATAAATACTGAAAAATTTGACACTATTGAAAATGGGTATTTTTTTACAGTTTATAACGGAGAGACGTACATTTGGAAATACAATGTTAAAATTTCTGATGTTGTCAGATTTGATAAAAAAAATGGGGCTAATCTAATCTATGAAGAGGAGACTCAAAAAAATGTATTTGAAATATTACGTGAAATAGATGAGGATGATAAATTACCGGTGTTTGAATTATCATCAAAAAATGAGTTACCTTTAGAAAATACACTATTACCAGTCTTTAAAAGAAAATTACTTACATATATTACACAAGCTAAAACTATTGTTGTTTTGAAAAATCCGTAGTATATTTGTAATATGGGTTTTAATAAAAAAATAGTAGGGGAGTTACAGATAGACAGTATTTGTAAAAATTTGAATGAGATTAGATATTTTTTAAAATCCGATTGTTTATTATTTACCACTAATGAAGTAGAACAAAAATTTAGAACATATGAAAAAAAATACATCTCCGACAGAAATTCTATTAGCTAAACTTGAAACACCAATACATATCAATTATATTTCTGAATATATTCTTAGAGTTGGTTTAAATGAAACTAAAGAAAGAATTGACAATTTAATTGAGGATGGATTAGTTAAAGAAAGTGAATATGGAAAAGGATATTATGTCAGAACAAAAAGAAATGGTAAATAACCCCGAACACTATGGGGATGAAGACAATTACTAAAAAAATATTTGTAGTGTGTGGTAAAAATCATAGTGTGGAGATATTTATATATAAAGAACATTATGAAAAAACTTGAATTACAAATTGGCGAAAAATACAATTATTGGACAATAATATCATTATCTGATTTTGTAAGTAAAAAGGGTGAGAGATATTATAAATGTCAGTGTAAATGTGGAACCATTAGAGATGTAAAGGCGTATCATTTGAATAGCGGAGGGTCTAAATCTTGTGGTTGTTTTGTTAAAGAAACAATGTCAAAAATAAAAAGAATTGACATTGAAGGTCAAAAATTTGGTAAATTAACCCCCATAAAAAGGGTTCACCATAATAATAGTAAACACCTAAACCATTGGTTATGTAAGTGTGACTGTGGTAATGAAGTAATATCATCAACTGGGGCACTCAGAAGAGGTAAACACCTATCTTGTGGGTGTATAAGAAAAGGTGATGAGAATCATAATTGGAAAGGTGGTAGAATCACCACAAAATTTGGGTATGTGAAAAAACACGCACCAAAACACCCTAATAATATTATAGGTTATGTTTTAGAACATAGATTAGTCATGGAAGATATTATTGGTAGATATCTAGAACCAAATGAGGAAGTTCACCATAAAAATGGTATTAGAGATGATAATTCTAAAGAAAACCTTGAATTATGGGTTAAATCACAACCACCAGGACAAAGAGTTGACGATATGGTTAATTTTTGTTATAATTTCTTAAAGAAATATAAACCTGAAATTTTAAAATAATGGGAGAAAAAGAAATGGTTAATCACCCTGACCATTACCAATTTGGTAAAAATAATGAATACGAAGCGATTAAAGTAATTGATGCTTGGGACTTGGGATTCTCACTTGGTAACACCGTGAAGTATATTTCAAGAGCGGGAAAGAAAGAAACTGATAAAGAAATACAAGACCTTAAAAAGGCTCTTTGGTATCTACAACATCACATTGAAACGTTAGAAAAAAATGATTGAAAATTATATTAATAAAGTTATTACCGGAGATTGTATTGAGGTGATGAAGGAGATGCCCGAAGGATGGGTTGATTTAATTGTGACATCCCCACCTTACGGTGTTAATATTGCTTACGATGTTCACAATGATGACATGGAGATTGGTGAATATTTGGAATTTACCAGACAATGGTTAACTGAGGCTTATAAAGTATTGAAAGACGATGGACGTATCGCTTTAAACATTCCTTATGAGATTAATAGACAATCAAAGGGAGGTAGAATTTTCTTCGTATCTGAAGTTTATCAGGTTATGAAAGAGATTGGGTTTAAGTTCTTTGGTGTAGTTGATTTAGAAGAAGATAGTCCCCACAGAAGTAAAACAACTGCTTGGGGAAGTTGGATGAGTCCATCTAGTCCGTACATCTATAATCCAAAAGAATGTGTTATATTGGCATATAAGAAGGTTCATATTAAGAAAGTTAAAGGTAAATCGCAATGGAAGGGAGAACCAACATTAACTGAAGAAGGTAAGAACAAAATGGTTTATCAGGAGGAGGACAAAAAAGAGTTTATGGAGTTGGTGTTCGGACAGTGGAAGTATTTTGCGGATACACGGTCATTAACTAAGGCAACATTCTCAATGGACATCCCAAATAAGGCAATTAAGATTCTATCTTACAAGAATGATGTTATTTTAGACCCATTTAATGGAAGTGGTACAAGTTGTGTGGCGGCCGAGATTAATGATAGAAGATGGGTAGGTATTGAATTATCTGAAAATTATGCAAATATTTCTAGAGAAAGAATACAAGGATTTGTTGACCAAAAGAAACAACAAAAATTAGAATTTGAAAACGGAGGACAATAACCTCCGTTTTTTATTTTATGATATATTTATTAATAAAAGAATTATGGAACAGGTTATTATTGAACTTTTGACAATACAAAATCAATTTAGAATATATCATTGGCAAACAAAATCTTATGCTAGACACAATGCTTTTGGAACTGTGTACGGTGATTTAGATGGTTTGATTGATGAATTTGTTGAAATTTGTATGGGTAAACATGGAAGACCTGATTTCCAAGGGAAAGTAAGTTTAATACTTTCTGATTTAAAAGAATTGGACCCAACTCATTTCTGTGACACTGTTATTGAATTTTTAATTGATTTGAACAATAAGTACGACAAAACAAAAGACAGTGACTTATTAAATTTACGTGATGAAATTATGGGTCTAATCAACAAGTTGAAATATTTGTTGACTTTAAAATAATTAATATTAATTTCTTATTATGAAAGACGTAGCGGGTATTTTAGTTAAATACCAAGATAGGTGTTTGCTTTGTAAAAGAGCTCCAGGTGAGCATTTGGAAGGATATTGGTCAATTCCTTGTGGAGGGGTTAAACCTAAGGAAGATTTAAAAGATGCCGCAGTAAGAGAATTTAGGGAAGAAACTTATTTAGTTTTAAATCCTCAAGAAGTTTCTTATGTAACATCAATTCTTAATTCAAACAAAAAAAAGGTAATAACATCTATATTACATGTATTTTATACAAGGGCTTCAACAATTAAAAAACCTAATTTAGAAAAGGCAAAAGATGGGTTTGAACATACTGAATGCCGTTATTTTGGGTTAAGTGAGGTGGATAATTTAAAAATTACTTCAAAACTCAAAGAAATTATCAAAAAAGCCTTGGCAAATTAAAAAAAAAGTATTAGATTTGTATCACTTTTGAAATATTAAAGATATTTATATTTCACAAGAAAAAAACTCTAAAAAAGTTTGACACTTTGAAAAAAATGTCGTAAGTTTGTAAAAGATTTGAGATAGGTAACGATTCAGATACAAGTCTCAAAAAAAATAAAACAAATTACTTGACAAGAACAGAAAAATGTCGTAACTTTGTAAAACAAATCTCAAATGTGAGATTTAAAACGGGGAAACGTTCTTTGAAAATACCTAAATACCCCCTTTGAAGTATATAGGTAATATTAATTATCCGTTCAGTAGTTGATTATGAGACCTTCGGGTTGATTATGAGACATTTAATCTGATAAACGATAATGGGCCGTGTATGGTCCTTAAATAAACTACGAAAGTAGGATAAAGTGGTCTCCCCTGTGTTGAGGAGACTGCGGTTTGAAACCCCGTAAGGGGAATTGAACTCAAGTACACAAGTGGGATATCATCAAACCTTTAGTACCGAGGATAACTTCGTAGGGAAAATGGTAGGGTGACTTGGGAAAGTAGATTCTCAAGTTGAGTTCGGAAGAACAATAAGAATAACCCATAGGAACTCTGTAAGAAATGTGACCATCCAGTTACACTATTGCGGGTCCCAATATGATAGAGGACTTAAAACCGAAAGGTAAGATGGAGAACGAGTGGTGTCGCTACTATCCCTAAGGAAGACCTACCAAGGTCTCTTTATGAAGTAATCTTGAAATATGGAGGTGGGGACACTTCACGGAGTAGTTTAGTATTCTGTCGCTCAAAAGGAGACAGAGCTTATGTTGGACCACTACTCTGACACATCTACTACACAAACCTAACATTATTACAAAATAACTAAGGAAAAGTGTCCATCAGGTTTAGGTGAAAGGTCACTACATAGTAATGAGCCGTTCATTGCACAGAAAGACCCCAAGTCTGACTGTAGTTTTACGAAAAACCTTTAATCCCGCAAGGACGAACTGGGGTGGCAACCTCGGAAAGAGTTGAGTAAGAAGAGAGTAACTTAGACCTCAAGGAGTGGTACACCTAAAAGACCGTGACTGAGAAGTACTTCTCAAAAGGAAGTGGATACGAAGTGAAACAATAATACTTCAAAAGATTCTCAACATAAGCTGTAATCTCAGGCTTTTTTAATCTGACCTGTCAATTGACGGGTTTTTTTATTTATAGACACTTATAAACTATGACAATATTAGAAAATCTTAAAGAGGTATTACCATCATGGGCGGTGGTGACACAAAAGGAACTTCCATATAAGATGGAGTATGAGATTAGACTTCAACCTACATTGGATGAGGATGAACATTTTGCTTTAACTCCAAAACTTAAGGAGGCTTGTCAGGGTAAGTTCATGGAAAGATATACGGTAGATATTGGTGAACACTTTTATATTTATACAAAAAAATAATTATGATACCACAAGATATTGAAGAATTGGTTAAAAAATATCCTAACAATTATGAGTTAGGAGAGGAAGTTAGAAAATTTTATAATAAAAAAAATAATAAAAAAAATTCTAATTCTGGTATTATCTGGGTGGGAATTTTATTCTTTTTCATATTTGCTTCGCTCTTAACTTGGATTATGGCGGCTTAATTTCCTTACTTTAAACATATTTATAATAAAAATTATTGATTATGTTACTAAAAGTTGGGTCTAAGGGAGAAGACGTTAAACAACTCCAAGCAAAACTAGGATTAACTGCCGATGGTATTTTCGGTAACGGAACTGCGGCTAAAGTTAAAGAATGGCAGGCGGCTAACGGATTAACTGCTGATGGTATTGTTGGTGAAGGAACTTGGTCTAAAATGTTTGGAACAACAACTCAAACAGCTCAAGTGATTAAAGAAGATGTTGTTATCCCAACAAGTTCTGAATTTAAATTACAAAATCTTAAAGGACATATTCCTGACGCAGTGATTGCTCAAATCCCTGAAACTGCTAAAAAATTCAATATCACTAACCCATTAAGATTGGCTCATTTCTTGGCTCAGTGTGGTCACGAGTCAGGAGGGTTTAAAGCTGTTTCTGAAAACCTTAACTATTCTGCTGACGGACTTAAGAAAATCTTTGGTAAGTATTTCCCTGGTAACTTAAACGAGTCATACGCTCGTCAACCTGAAAAGATTGCTTCACGTGTTTATGGTGGAAGAATGGGTAATGGTGATGAGTCAACAGGTGAAGGTTTCAAGTTTCGTGGAAGAGGATATATCCAATTGACTGGTAAGAATAACTATACAAACTTTGCTAAGTTCATTGGTGAAGATACTGTGTCTAATCCTGATTTAGTTGCTACTAAATATCCTTTGGCTTCTGCGGCGTTTTTCTTTGATTCAAACAAACTTTGGTCTATTTGTGATAAGGGTGCTGATGTTGCGACTGTCACGGCAGTTACCAAAAGAGTTAATGGTGGTACGATAGGTCTACCAGATAGAATAAAGCACTTCAACGAGTATTATAACCTACTTAAATAATCTAAACCCCCTCTAAACAGGGGGTTTCTGATTAATATGTTGATTATATCATTCTATTATTCTATTATTAGTTAAAATTACATGATATGAATAAAATTAAACTATTATTGGTATTCTTATTTATTACACTATTCATTAATAGCTGTAAGGACAATAAGACAAATGAAACTCCTAAACAAGATTGTTGTGTTAAAGAAAAGTGTGATACTACGTATCCATACTATGACTCAGCGATGAAAGAATTGATACCTTTTATGTTGGAAGGTGAGTTCCAAGATGACACTATCGGGCAAGGATATATAGATGCTCCAGTCATTCCATACAAACCAACAAAATTGTGTTCAAATAATAAAAAATAAAAAAACAAACTATGAAAAAAATTAAATTATTTCTTTTAACCCTTTTCGCATTCATTGGATTGAGTGCTTCTTCACAAGTATTGACATGTGTTGACTCCACACTCATTGACTTAAATGTCATGTGTCCGGCAATTTGGGCTCCTGTTTGCGGATGTGATGGAATCACTTATGGAAATTCATGCGAAGCTATCTATTACCACGGCATAGTAAATTTCACAGAAGGACCTTGCACCGTTGATGTAACTGAATTAACTAACAATGTTAAAGTTTGGCCAAACCCTGTGTCAGGTATTGTTAATATTAACACACCATCAAATAGTGGAACACTAAGAATTATGTCTATTGATGGAAGATGTGTTTATCAAGAAAAATATTTCACTAAAAACATTCAGTTTGATTCTGAAACATTAAGTAATGGAACTTATGTTATTACTCTTACTGACGATAGTGGTAAGTTTTACACAACAAGAATTATTAAATAATAAAATCCCCCTGAAACATGGGGGATTATAATTTTTATATTGAATATGAAAATTAAAATGGGTGTTATTGAAAAACACCAATACGAAGGTGTTAGGGAATTTGAGGAAATTGACTTGGACAAGTTTCCAATTATTAAACAGTTTATGGATGTTAATCCAAATTGTACCGAACAGGAATTACTTTCTTATATTAAGAAAATTAAAGATGAAGAGTTCAAAAAATTCATAACAGAATTGAGTTGGAATTCTATTATTAAAGAAAACTTCAGTAAGAACAAGACTGAATTTAAAATTGAAATAGAGAAATGAATATATTAATAACTGGTGGATTAGGTTTTATTGGTTCTAATTTTTATAATACCTTTAAAAAGAAATATCCTGACTATAATTTAGTTATCCTTGATAGTGAAACATATGCGGCTGATGAGGGTAATATTGAAAATAGTCAAAACGCAAAAATAATTAAGTTCAGTATTACTGAGAGAGAAAGATTATTTAAGTTATTTGAAAATTATAATTTTGACTCAGTTATACATTTTGCAGCTGAATCACATGTTGATAACTCAATACTAAATCCGATGGAGTTTGTTCAAACAAATATTATTGGAACATTGAATTTGTTGGATGCTTCTGTTAAGTATGGTATTAAATTATTTTACCATATATCAACGGATGAGGTTTTTGGACATTTAGGGGCTGTGGGTTCTTTTGATGAAAAAACTGCTTACGACCCAAGAAGTCCTTACTCAGCGTCTAAAGCTTCTTCTGACCATTTTGTTAGAGCGTATTATCACACTTACGGATTACCAATTGTTATATCAAACTGCTCAAATAATTTTGGGCCAAACCAGCATGAAGAAAAATTAATTCCGACAATCATTAAAAGTATCCTTAATGGTGAACCAATACCTGTGTATGGTAACGGACAGAATGTTAGGGATTGGTTATATGTCCAAGACCATGTGGATGCAATTGATTTGGTATTCCATAAAGGTAAGGTAGGTGAAACTTATTGTATTGGTGGTGGTAATGAATTAAATAACCTCAGATTGGTTAAGATGGTTTGTGATAAAATTGATAATCTTAAACAATGGGAACAAAACTCACAGGACTTAATAACATTTGTTGAAGATAGAAAAGGACATGACTTTAGATACTCCATTGATTATACTAAAGCAAAAGAACAAATTGGATGGGAACCTAAAGTTAATTTTGACGAAGGGTTAGATAGAACTATTGATTTTTATTTCAAAAAGTTTGGAAGTGAAGAATAGTTTGTCTATATTTGTGTTATGAAAGTAACATTAAACATCCAACACGAAAAATTCGGTAAAGTATTAACAATGTCTTTTGTTGATGCAATTCAGACAAAGTTGTTTTTAAAACTTGTAAATGATGCTATTGATAACGGAGTTGCATTTAGATACTTTAACGTTACAGACACATTAGTACATATCCCACACAAGATTTTGGTTGAATCTTTAATCACGACTGAAATGGAGTTGGTACAATATAGTGAACAAGTTTTAGCAAAACTTTCAGAAGCTAAATAATCTTTGTTAAACAAAGTGGTGGACTAACTTCCGGGTTGGGCTCAAAAGGGAACATTAGTGTTCCCTTTTTTAGTTTTATTTGTATTTATATATAAAACTATAGTTATGTCAAAAATTATAATCACAGAAGAACAACTTGAAAAATTAAAAAAAGCTTTATCTGAAAATACTGAAACTATTAATGAAGATAAAGATGGTAATTATATGGCTAAGCAACAACTTTTCACCATTGGTACTTTAGCATTACAAATGTGGGAGATTTTAGAAGAGGATGAACAGTTAGATGATTGGATGGAATCTA
>Ga0315899_10002118_pt1 | contig 22196 bp, 16 predicted proteins | sample LakEriMetagenome_2_FD_203518 | JGI IMG/M metagenome (GOLD analysis project Ga0315899, IMG submission 203518) | Freshwater fungal communities from buoy surface, Lake Erie, Ohio, United States - Buoy 4 MA112 | ecosystem: Environmental > Aquatic > Freshwater > Lake | place: USA: Lake Erie, Ohio... | reverse complement strand
GTCTACTTTATTTTCTCCGTCATTAAAAAAAACGAATTGCAAATTGGGTTCGGAATGCATCTTGAGTTGATACCACAAAGCAAGTTGTGGTACAAAGTCTGTCATGCTTCCGGTGACATCACATATGATAAGCTTATTCTCCCATCTGTTTCGGTTCAATACGGCCAGAATCACTGAGTCTTTGTTTTGGTGTTGCTTGTGCAAATCCTCTAAATACCTGAGCCTAATGCCTTCTTCTCTGGAAACGCCTTTCTTTCTGCAATATTCCATCAGGGCTTTCTCTTTTTCCTGTTCTATTTTTTCTTCTCTGGCGATTCGTTCAGCTTCGATTTTATTTCTTCTTTCAATCTCTTTTGTTCCAAGATATTCCATTGATTTAGTGATGACAGAGGAGCCCCTTGTGTATTCAACATCGAACCCGGCAAATGCATTATTGTATTTAAAATTGATCGTATAGTGATCTCCTTTAGGTATCCATACTTTAACATTGCCTTTCAGGTCTGTTTTGCATTTGATATTCTTTTTTCGCACTTCGCCACTTATTACAACTACCTCGTCGGAAAGGGGCTTTCCGGAAATGTCATATAGACTAAGTGTAAACGAAGCATACATTTCCGGCCGCAAGGGTTCTTGCATCATCGAACCATTGAGTCGAAGAGAGTCGGGCAAACCACGTACGGCTATGTCTACTTCTTTTTTTTCGGCGTCGTCCATTGCCAGTTGTTTTGCGCTTTCCAGATCATCGGGCTCATATGTAAAGGCCTCGGTCAATACACTGCCATTTTCTTCCGGCGTCCGGATTTCTTTCGTTCTGGAGAAATTGGAAATTGATAAAGAAAAAAGGCTGTTGCAGGGGAGTGAAAACTCCACCTGGCCCTCATCATTGCTCATCGCCGAAAAGGTAGTTCCCGATTTCTTATCGGTAAGCTTCAGCGACTGACCACGAAAAGCCTCCCCTGTTGTGCTGTTAATCTTGATGATGATATCGGTTTTACAGGATTGCGCTGTTGTAGATTTAACAGAAGCAAACAAAAGACCCAAGCAACAAATCCGTATTGCTAGTGAGTAAAATGCAGGTTTTTCTGAAAAAAAGAATGTCATGATGGCTGGTTTTGATGAAGACGGCTTGTTCGATGTACATTTCGTGTCACTTGCAGACAAAATAATCAATCCTTTCTTTGAAGACTGTTAAATAGAATTGAAAGCGTTTTTTTAATGATGAGTTTGAAAAAAAATAACAAATTGTTGGGAAGCACACATAATATTCCGAAAATGACGGAATTAGCAAATGGACAATTTTGAATTCCCGCGAAATGGAGCACTAATTCATTACATGATTTTGTACATCCATGATAATATCATCCCATCTGATGTTTTATGAGAAATAATTGTACAGAGTACATATGGAACGATAAAATCAAAGGTGTTTCTCCCAGTAGAAGCGCCACTGGTCTTCACCCTTATACAAACGAATATCAAAAAGAAGTGTGCCAGAGCCGTTTTTCTGAATTCCTTTAGCGCAACGCAATGGTTTTGGTGCTATTACTCTGCCATCTACCCTTGCGGAAATATTATATATAGGCAATCCGCTTTGTAGCTCAAGAGGGTTTTTCGGATATATTTTTAAAGAGCTGTCTTTTTGTAATTTACCAATATAAATCTTACTCATCATCAGAGAGTCCAAATCAAATCCTGTTTTATTGAAGATTACGATATCAGCTTTTTGTGCCATTGTAAAACGACACAGAGCTGTTAACAACAATGTGATAAAAACACGTTGCATGGCTGAAGGTAATTAGTATTTGATCGCTTTCATTTCTTTGAAGTCAAACAAATAGTAAACAACTCTCGACACATCATCCAGTAGATATTTGGGCTCTTTGTCTTTACCAAAATTCAATTCAGCGATTTTTTCACCCGTGATTTTTGAAACGCCTATGTCGTTCACACAATAAATTAAAAACTCTGATCATCACACTTCTTTAACTCCTCCTCCATTGTCGATTCCCAAAGATTTTGAAAGTCTTCATCATTCATCTTCTCCTTATATTTTTCTTTCATCTCAATTTTATGTTTCATTTTTTCTCTCTCAACTTCTGAATGTCTTATATCATCATTTTCACGAGCAGCCTTTTTTTCTTCGCACCTCAGTCGTGCTTCTTTTTTTGCATCTTCCTCAATTTCGCTGCTTAAAGAGGCTTTTGAAGACGTGTCAGATTCTGGTTTCGAACTCGAGTTCTGACAGGAAAAAAGCAATGTTGAGGCGCATGCCATGAAAAGGGTTAAAATCTTTTTCATTTTAATGTTTGTTTTTTTTGATAATCTCAGATGAATATGATTTTTGTACACAAATTACAAATATAATTATTATTGCTAAATATGTTTTATCTTCTGAACTAGGGGTGTAGAAATCGAAAAGAAAGATATATTTCTTTTTGCTGATTAGTATTTGATCGCTCTCATTTCTTTGAACTCATACAAATAGTAAACAACTCTCGACACATCATCCAGCAGATACTTGGGCTCTTTGTCTTTACCAAAATTCAATTCAGCAATTTTTTTACCCGTGATTTTTGAAACGCCTATCAGTGCATAATCTTTGGATTCCAGTTTGCCAAGAATGAATTGCACATCATTGCCGGATGCAGAAGCTTTGTATCTCTTCTTCATCATATCCATCTCTCTTGAGGCCGCGGCCATATTGGCGGAAACACCCCTATTGGCAATCTGTGCAATGGCATCACAAAACTCTCTTGCCTCGGGCGACTTTACATTTTTGGAAGTTTCTCTGGCTTTGGCTTCCAGCTCAGCATAACGCATGGCGTCCATGGAATTCAGTATCGCAGATGTGGCATAGAGTGCTTTTTTCCACCCAGCAATACCCGGTGCGGGGATATGAGTCTTGAAAATTTCTTTTCCATCTTTACCAAAACCGGCCACGGTCTGAGAAGAGCTGATCACAATCTGATCTTTGATGATCTCAATACGAGTTGGATCTTCTTTCTGTTCGAATGTGATTTTATCTGCCACCAGCGGTTTTTGTGTGCCCGCCTTTAGATCTGTGACAAACAGCATGTCGTTGGATGGATTGAATGTATAAGAAAAATCTCCGGCCCGCAGATTCACCAGCGGCATCTCGGCTTTGGTGGATATATTTTTATCCAGAATAGATTTGTTGGATTCAAGGCTAATCAAATCTTCCTCCAGCTCGGTGCGAACATACAGGGCGTTGGATATTAGCTTCATCTCCTGAATAGAACCATCCACTTTGTAGAAATCCTTGAATAGGTATTCTCCGCTTTCGAGCCCTACAATGTTGATCATGCTCGAACCGCTGCCACCATCTAGGCCTACGATCAACCCTTTCGCAGAGTAGCTATATTTTTTTACTGTTCCTTTGAGTTTGATCGGCTCGGCCCAAAGTTCTCTTCCAGTGGCATAATCATACATTACCATCGTGGGTTTGAACATCGTATTTTTAGGATCAACAGCGCTGGCTACAATCAATCCCGCCGGGTCATAAATCACCAGATCAGGAAGCCCTTTTTGTTTTGCAGGCTCGGCCCAAAGAGGCTTGCCCGTTTTAATATCATAAGCCATCACCGCCTGACCTCTCATGAAAATGAATTTGTCTTTTTCAAGAAATGAAGTGGCCAGTTTTGTTTCGGTGCGGGTGGTGGTTTGGGCGCCTTTCAGCTGTGGTACATCCGCTCTCCATTGCTGTTTTCCGTCTGCTGCCGAGAAACAATAAATGCCTCCTCCCGCTTTGCCACCTATGGTGGAAATAATGAAACTTCCATTGCCGGTCTCGATAGGATTGCCATCAATCACCTCGGCAAAAATACTTTTACCAAAAAAGTCCTTGAGCTCCCACCTGATGGTGCCTGTAGAAGCATCTACAAGGAAGAAATCAGATTCCATCCCTTTGAGTCCCTGCATCAAAAAATCTCCTGTGCTGCCCAATATGTATTGCTTGCCCACTACAATATTTTCTTTCTTAGAATCAAACAGTACTTTTCCTGTGCTGAGATTAAAGATCACCTTTGTCTCGAGCTTGCCTTGTCCTCTGCTAATCATGCCAAAGGGAGTATTGGGAATCAACTGAAATTCATCTTCGGTAACGGAGGGAATGCTGTTTACCGTAAAGGTGAACGAGCCGTTGTTTTCATCCATGCCGCATATACCTTCAGGCGTCCCTGCAATCAGATTGCCCGTTGGTGAAATCTGAAACCAGTTGATGCTCTTGCTGGATTTGATTTGCCATTGGGCGTGAGCGCAAGACACAAAAAAAGTGAGCAGCAAAAGAAAAAATAAATGTATCTTTTTCATAAATAGAATTTATTGTTTTATCAACAAACAAGTCACCTTTTTTTACAAAAAGCTATGTGAATTTTTTTAAAATGCTGACCATTCCATTCATCAATAATCAATCACCTGCTCTTCCATTTGAGGTATTTCTCTCCACTCATATTGTTGGTTGCGTAATTGCGGCTCGAAGCCCGCTTCTTTTATAGCTTCCTGAATGGTCTTACTTGTAAATCGGTGTGGAGCGCCTGCAGCACTCACCACATTTTCTTCAATCATGATACTGCCGAAATCGTTGGCGCCAGCCTGAAGACAAATTTGTGCAACAGCTTTTCCAACGGTCAACCAGCTTGCCTGTATGTTGATTACATTGGGCAGCATGATTCTGCTCATCGCAATCATCCGGATATACTCTTCGGGTGTGGTTAGGTTCTGAACGCCACGGATGCGCGCCAGCAAAGTATCTACATCCTGGAATGTCCAGGGGATGAAAGCTAAAAATCCTTTGACCCCTTCGGGCTTTTTATGCTGTACCTCGCGGATTTTTACCAGGTGTTCAAATCGTTCTTCAATGGTTTCCACATGTCCGAACATCATGGTGGCAGAAGTGGTGATATTGAGTTTGTGACATTCGTGCATGATGTCGAGCCACTCTTGAGCCCCACATTTTCCTTTACTGATAAGTCTTCTCACCCTGTCGGTAAGGATTTCGGCACCAGCACCCGGCAGGCTGTCCATACCAGCATCTTTGAGCGCCCTCAACACTTCGTGATGGGTGCTTTTTTCCAGCTTGGTGATGTGAGCGATTTCCGGGGGGCCCAAAGCATGCAGTTTGATATTAGGATACATCGATTTCAACTGCTTGAAAAGGTCTACATAATATTGCAGCCCAAGCTCGGGGTGATGTCCGCCTTGCAGCAACAGCTGATCGCCGCCATAGCGGATGGTCTCTTCGATTTTCTTTTTGTAGGTGTCTATATCGGTGATGTAAGCCTCTTCGTGTCCGGGAATTCTGTAAAAATTGCAAAATTTACAATTGGCCAAACATACATTGGTGGTGTTGACATTGCGGTCGATCTGCCAGGTCACTCTTCCGTGAGGAACCTGTTTTTTTCTCAGTTCATTGGCCACAAACATCAGGTCGGCGAGTGGCGCATGACGAAAAAGGTGCACGCCCTCTTCAACGCTCAGTGACTCGAAATGTGATGCCCTGTGCAACAATTCGGCTGTTTCCATAATATCTGCTTTATCAATACAACAAAATTAACCGCTAAGGGTTGTAAATTGAAATGAATTATGCGCCATTGTTTTTTTCTTTTCCTGCTCATTTTGTTCTGTGGCGAATCCATCTCGCAGCGAAAGGGATTGCTGAGCAAGGAAAAACAAATTGCTTGCATCGGCTTTCAGCAGCTTGATGGTGGCGTTCCTCTCATTGTTTGTCGACTGTCGGGCATCGATGACACCCTCCGTTTTATTTTGGACAGCGGCAGTGGTGGCGTTTCGCTGGATTCGGCATTTTGTGCGCAACATCAGTTTATCCCAGCTGCTGCAGATTCAAACATTTCCGGCATAGGCGGAACTGTCGGCGTCGATTATCTTTTTGAAAAATCATTGATTATCGGTTCCTATAAAACACGTCCGATGAATTTTCACATTTATGATTACTCCCAACTTTCTGCAGTGTATGGAGAAAAAATAGATGGCGTACTCGGATTTCCATTCATCAGCCAGTTTTTAATATATATAGATAACGATCTTTTGCAAATGGAGTTCTATCCACCGCAAAAAATCAAATATCCAAAAAACGGACAGTTGTTGCATCCGCGTATAGCACTATTGCCTTTGCAACACTTGACAATTCGAGACAAGAAAATATCCAAAATGAACTTTTTTTTGGATTGCGGGGCTGGCCTTCCGGTTTTGTTCAATGAAAGTTATCTTGGCGATAGTGCTATCCTTCGTGACCATAAAAAATATTTTTATACAAGAGCAGCGGGAACGGGGGGCAACAAACAAATGCGCATTACCACGGTGAGGGAAATCATTTTGGGAAAGTATCATTTTTCTGATGTGCCTGCTTATATCTTCAAAGATGAAAATAACGTGACCGCCTATCCGTTTTCGGGCGGACTTTTGGGCAATGAAATTCTCCGCCGTTTCAACATCGTGCTCAATTATGCTCATTCCGAAATTCATATCACCCCCAACACCCATTTTCAGGATGGCTTTGATTATGGCTATTCCGGATTGACTTTACATCAGTATGACAATAAAATTATTGTGGAGGATGTAGTTCCGGAGTCTCCGGCAGCAAAAGCGGGTATGGTTGTGGGTGATGAGTTGGTTGGGGTTGATCAGTATTTTTCAGGCAGCTTGAAATTTTTTAGAAACTTGCTTCAACAGCCCGATAAAGAATTCAAAGTATTTGTAACCAGAAAAAATGTATTGATGCAGTTGTTGCTGAAAACCGAAAGCATTAAATAGGCATCAACGCTTGGGGCTTAGAATAATATAGAAAATAAAATTTTGTTATTTTATAAATCTCCCTTATTTTTAAAAAAAACACAAATATGGAAAATTCAACAACACAAAGACCGACGTTCTTAACTGTATTATGTATTCTCACCTGGATCGGGTGTGGATTAGGAATTATTGGAAATCTGATGGGCATGGCAGGCGCCTCAATGCTAGGATCCATTGGCGGAAAACTCATGCCTTATTATGCAATTCAAACAATTTGTGCCATCCTTTGTCTCGTAGGCTCAATTCAAATGTGGAAAATGAAAAAGATGGGATTTTATATTTACACAGTCGGAGAATTATTGCCCTTGATTTTGTCGTACATACTATTTGCTGATGCAATGAAAGCTTTATCAGGTGCCGGAGGTAAAGGGTTGGCTTCAGCCATTGCTGCCGGAGGTATAATTGGGGCACTTATTCCAATTGCTTTTGTAGTGATGTACTTTGTTAATACAAAAGACATGAAGTGATTTCATTATAATAAAATCAACACACATCAAAGCCCCGGATCAGGGGCTTTGTTGTTTTAGGCAATTGCGATGGCATTTTTATTTTAAAGACCAAGAAGAAAACAGATCAACTTATCCGCCTGCTTTTATACCTGATTAGTTCATTTTAAATACCATGAAAAACACGCTCCTGCTCTTGCTGCTGTTCTCTGTCCAATATAGTTTTGCCCAACAACAAGCCTATATTACCTACAAGCCTTGCGCTTTTTCGGTTTCGTTGCCTGCAACGATGAAGCCCGTTAAAATGTACGAGGATAAAAGCCTGGACTATTGTGATTATGAAGTCAATACCAAAAGCGGTATCATGATTGAATTGCACGCTATATCAAGACAACGTTCTGAAACAGACGAGCTGAAAGAAATGTACCGCTCCGCCTTACAGCATATTGATATGGTTGTCTCTTACAAAACCATCGTCGCCGATTTTTTCGTGATTTCCGGAACAGACAATAGAACAGGCCGTATCGTCTACTGGAAACGCGTCGTAGGCAATCAGTTTATCAGCGACCTGCGAATAGAATATGACAAAAACAATAAATCGGCCATTGAGCACCATCTGGGTAAAATATCCAAGTCTTTTCGTTGTGATTGATGTTCATAAGTTGAGTAGGTTTGGAACGTTGAGTAGGTTTGGAACGTTTGGTAGGTTTATAATCACAAATCATTAATTACAAATCCTACAACCAGCGATGCTAACAAAACCTCAAAACAATAAACCATAAACTCGCGTAGCGATTAAACACGCCGCAGGCGAATGTTCAAGAGGTTGAAAAGGTTTCAAAAGTTGAGTGGGTTTGGAACGTTTAGTAGGTTATAATCACAAATCATTAATTACAAATCCTACAACCAGCGCAGCGACTTAAACCCTTAAACCATAAACTCGCGTAGCGATAAAAAAACGGTTGAGTGGGTTTGGAGCGTTTGGTAGGTTTCAATCACAAATCACAAATTATCAATCCATAAACTGTATTCTCGGCCGTACCTTTGCCATATGATTGCATTTGAAAAATTTACCCTCGCCAATGGTTTACGTGTTTTGGTACACACCGATCGCAGCACGCCTATGGCCGTACTCAATGTATTGTATGATGTAGGCGCTAAGGATGAAAATCCCGAAAAAACAGGATTCGCCCATTTGTTTGAACACCTGATGTTTGGCGGAAGCATCAACATTCCTTCTTACGATGAACCTTTACAGGTAGCTGGAGGAGAAAACAACGCATTCACCACCAACGACCTCACCAATTATTATTGTCAACTGCCTGCCGAAAATATCGAAACTGCTTTTTGGCTGGAGAGCGATCGTATGTTGAGTCTTGCCTTCAGTAAGAAAAGTCTTGAGGTGCAACGAAAAGTTGTTTGCGAAGAATTCAAAGAGCATTACATCAACAAGCCTTATGGCGATGTATGGCAAAATATGCGCGAGATGGCCTATACCACGCATCCATATCGTTGGATGACCATCGGCGCATCGCTCAAACATGTGGAAGATGCCACACTTGACGACGTGAAATCATTTTTCAAAAAACATTACAATCCCACCAACGCCATTCTGGTGGTTGCAGGAAATGTTGAAGTGGAAGACATGAAGGTGCTTGCAGAAAAATGGTTTGGTCCGATACCTGCCGGAGAGCTGTATCAAAGGGCCTTACCTCTTGAGCCACAACAAGCATCGCCAAGAAAAAAAGTATTGGAAAGAGAAGTACCGTTGGATGCGTTTTACAAATGCTGGCATATTTTTTCGAGAACCGACAAGCGCTACTATGCAGTTGATTTAATTACAGAAATATTGGGCGGTGGAGGGTCTTCGAGATTGTTTCAAGCCCTGGTGAAAGAAAAACAACTTTTCAGCAATATAGAATGCTATCATTTTGGAAGCACCGATGCTGGCCTGCTGACTATAGAAGGAAAGCTCGTGAAAGGTGTAGATATCAAAATTGCCGAGGCTGCTGTCATGGAAGAGGTGCACAAACTGCAACAGGAAGGCATTACCACCGCAGAGCTGGAAAAAGTAAAGAACAAAACCGAAAGTGCCATGGCTTTTGAAGATATGAGTGTGATGAACCGCGCTTCGAGCATTGCCATGTATGAATTACTTGGCGATGCCAACCTGATCAACACCGAACTTTCCAAATATCAAGAAGTGACCGCCGAGGAAATTGTTGATTTGTGTGGCAGTATTTTCAACGAAAACAATTCCAACACGCTTTATTACCTGAGTAAAAAATAAAACCCTGTGAACAGAAAACAACCCCCCGCAATAAAAGACGCCGTAGATTACAAACTCGAACTCAAACCCTACCAGCTGTCTACGTTGGACAACGGTATTGAAGTATATACAATAGACGCCGGAGCGCAAGATGTTTTGCAACTGGAATTTATTTTTTATTCCGGCAATAGCTTCGAGTCACAGAAAGGCATAGCCGCAGCGACCAATTTCATGCTCAAAAATGGCACTGGAAGTAGAAATGCATTTCAAATCAATGAGGCGTTTGAATATTATGGCGGCTATTGCAACCGTTCTTGTTTCAATGAAACGGCAGTCATTTCTTTGCATACGCTCAACAAACATGTCAATCAGTTGCTTCCTGTGATTGCAGATATGATCACCGATTCGGTATTTCCGGAATCAGAAATGCAGATATACAAACAGAATGTGAAGCAACGCCTTGCGGTGAATCTTAAAAAAGCAGAGTTCGTGGCCGGCCGGCTTATCGACAGCTATATTTACGGAACACAGCATCCTTACGGAACCTATAATGAATCTTCAGACATTGATGCAATTCATACAGACGCCTGCAAGTCCTTTTATCGTGATTATTATTTGAATGGCCGTTGCATGATTTTTGTCTCCGGAAAAATTCCTGCCGATTTGCTGCAAGAACTCAACAAACATTTCGGATCGCTGGGGATGAATCAACGAATGATTGTGCCCCCAACGCATGAACAAATTCCTATTGGCGAAAAAAAGCACCGCGTGCAAAATGATGTCAATGCAGTACAAGGCGCCATCAGAATCGCTATGCCATTTCCCAACAGGCATCACCCGGATTTTAAAAAGGTGATGGTGCTGAATACCTTGTATGGCGGCTTTTTTGGATCGAGACTGATGAGCAATATTCGAGAAGACAAAGGATATACCTACGGCATTTACAGTTACATACAGAATCACCTTCAAAATACCGCTTGGCTTATCAGTACCGAGGCCGGAAAAGATGTAGCTGAAGCTACAGTCGAAGAAGTTTACAAAGAAATGAAGGCACTCAGGGAAGAGCCGGTTCCTGCTGATGAATTGCTGTTGGTGAGAAACTATATGATCGGGGGTATTCTGGGCGAACTCGACGGGCCATTTCAAATTGCAGCAAAATGGAAAAACATTGTCCTGAACAATCTGGACGAAAACTATTTTTATGATACCGTAGAGACCATCAAAAATGTTACAGCTGAAGAATTGATGGCGCTTGCGCAAAAATATTTAAGACCGGAGCATTTCCATGAGTTGATCGTATACTAAAAAGGGCGTCGGAGCGAAACCGACACCCTTGAACACCCAACTCTCGCCTAAAAACTATTTGATTGTCATATTGAACAGCGCTATCTGTTTGCGGATGATTTTTTCCATTTCTGTCTCCAGTGTCTGAGGTGTACCTGTTTTTGATTTTTTGGCTTTCTCTGTAGTAATGTATGCATCGCGTCTGACGCTCAGTTCCGCAATTTGTTTTTGTACCAACCCTCTTTCTTTGCTTTTCTGTGCAACTATCTTTTTTATTTCCGTTTTACTCTTTCCTTTCAAGTCGGCGCCTACCTGGGTGGTATCCATATTGTTGATGAACTCTCCATCTTTATCAGCCTTGTCTACCAGATCCCAGCTCGAATTGTTGTATACATTGGATTTGGCTTTAGCCACACTTCGTTTCACACCAGCCGTTGTGCTGTACGATAAATTTTTTTGATCCATCTCTTTTTGTGCCTGTGCTTTTTTGGACCATTCATTCGTGTAGCCGATGTAAGTGCCATTGAGTTTCTCATTCAGCGTAAGAATTTGTTGATCGTAGGGCGTGGGAATCTCTTCAAGTTTGGCATTTTGATTGATGTTGGTATAACTTCCGCCGCCACAAAAATCGTTGATGTTCCAATGTTCGCGGATGCCGTCCATTCGATCTCCGCAATAAATGGTATTTACAACAACGCCTTTTTGTTTGGCAAGATTACAAGCGGTCTGGTATTTCATATTTCCCTGTAAGAAATCCTCATTACCACAAATAAATATCACTTTATAGCTTCCTGGATTGGGATCCCAGGCCAGCTCCGTTAAAGAACTATAAATCACTTGACCACAATATTCATCTCCACCATCTGTAGTGAGTCCGAAAAGAATCCCCGAAAGTTTGTCGAGATCTGTACTTAAATCACTCAGCTGTTTTACATAACCCCTTGACGAAGCATTTGTAGACCGGCCATATTCATATAATGCGACTTCTATTTGCGGTACGTAGTTACCACACTTGACTTTTCCAAGCGTATTCACCATGTTCCAAAGCTGGGCTTTTGCCTGATCAATCAGTCCGTCCATGGAGTTGCTTACATCCAGCAAAACGGCCACTTGAATCTTAGCGGGTTGGCGTGGTGATGGTATCGTTGTTCGATAAGGAAGTAAATTATTTGGCTGGCTGTTGCCGGCTTGGCCAATGGTTAACAGGGCTGATAAAAAAAGTGTAAGGAGGGCGAGTTGTTTTGTTTTCATAAAAATATTTTGTGGACAGATTCAAGGAACCCATAAAATGCATACATCGTTCCCAAAAAAATCGTCAGTTATGATATAATTAACAAATCAACAGCTTGAAATGATGAATGACATTCAATTCGTGTCTGATAGCAACACGCAGATTTGATTACCTTTGAGCATTCATTTTTTTAATAAGAATATGCTCACATGCAATTTTTAAGAAAAGACCTTTCCAACGAAAAGCTGATTGAACTCTACAGGGCCATCCTCTTTCCACGAATGATTGAGGAAAAAATGCTGGTATTGTTGCGCCAGGGGAAGATTTCCAAGTGGTTCAGCGGAATTGGACAGGAGGCTATCGCCATTGGCACAACCTTGGCATTGGATACAGACGAATGGATCATGCCGTTACATAGGAATCTGGGCGTTTTCACTTCCAGAAAAATGCCGTTGCACAGACTTTTCAAACAATGGCAGGGGAATAAAGATGGTTACAGTAAAGCAAGAGAAAGAAGTTTTCATTTTGGCAGCAAAGAACACCATATCTGCGGGATGATTTCGCACCTCGGGCCGCAAATGGCCATTGCAGACGGCGTAGCGTTGGCACATCAGTTGAGGAATGAGGCCAAGGTATCTGTGGCCTTCACCGGCGATGGCGGCACCAGCGAAGGAGATTTTCATGAAGCATTGAATGTAGCGGCGGTCTGGGATTTGCCCGTAATCTTCATCATAGAAAACAATGGTTATGGCCTGAGCACGCCCACCTCCGAGCAATACCGTTGCGAACATCTTGTTGACAGAGCCAAGGGATACGGCATCGAAGGCATCAGGATCGACGGCAACAACATCCTTGAAGTATACGACACGATTCGCGGCGTGCGAGATTATTGCATCAAGAATCAAAAACCATATCTGATTGAATGCATGACATTCAGGATGCGCGGACACGAGGAAGCCAGTGGTGTGAAATATGTACCACCGCATCTTTTTGAAACCTGGGAGAAAAAAGACCCGATTCGCAATTATGAAGTATGGCTCAAAGAAGAGGGGATTTTGTCTGAGGGTGAAATCGCAGAAATCAGGCTCTCTATCAAAAACCACATTGAAGAAGAGTTGAAAATAGGATTTGAGGGAGAAGCGGTGAACCCTGATACAGCAGAGGAGCTTGCAGCTACTTATGCAAGCAGAAAAGACCGTCCTGAATTATTATATGACAACAGTCATTCGCCGATTACAACTCACGAAACTTCCGAAAAAAAATACATCAACGCCATCAGTGATGCTATTTCGCTTTCACTGGAAAAGCATAAAGATTTTGTGGTGATGGGTCAGGATATTGCCGAATATGGAGGCGCTTTCAAGGTTACAGAAGGCTTTTCGGAAAAATTTGGCAAGTCAAGAATTCGAAATACACCCATTTGTGAAAGTGCCATTGTGGGTGCTGCTTTGGGATTGAGTCTAAAAGGACACAAGGCTATGATGGAAATGCAATTTGCCGATTTTGCGACTGTGGGATTCAACCAGATTGTCAACAACCTGGCCAAGATTCATTACAGATGGGGACAACCAGCGGATGTGGTCGTAAGGATGCCTACAGGCGGTGGCGTGGGTGCGGGTCCTTTTCACAGCCAAAGCAACGAAGCGTGGTTTGTGCACACACCCGGATTGAAAGTCGTTTTTCCCTCCTCACCTACCGACGCCAAAGGCTTGCTGATCGCTGCTATCAACGATCCCAATCCGGTCATCTTTTTTGAACATAAAGCGCTTTACAGAAGCATCAGCGAACAGGTGCCTGATGCCTATTATGAAATCGAAATTGGAAAAGCCAGACATGTTCAGGAAGGCGAAGATTTTTCCATCATTACCTACGGAGCAGCTGTACACTGGGCGTTGGAATTTTCCAAAAAAAATCCGCACTATTCCATAGATATTCTCGACTTGAGAACCTTGTTGCCATTGGATTATGACGCCATTAGAAATGCCGTTGCGCGTACTGGCAAGGTACTTATCCTGCATGAAGACACTTTGATTGGTGGTATCGGCGGCGAGATATCGGCATGGATCAATGAAACCTGTTTTGAAATGCTTGATGCCCCCGTGATGCGTTGTGCCAGTCTGGACACCCCTGTACCCTTCAACATCCAACTGGAAAAAAACTTCATGGCATATTCCAGATTAGGCGATACTGCGGAAAGATTGATGGCTTATTGAGCCACAAATTTGAGCGAAAGCGAGTTGACGCAATGTCTCACATTTTTCGGAGTGAAACGTTCTCCATTGAATACATGACCCAGGTGACCATTACATCTGGCACATACAATCTCAGTACGTTCTCCGTCGGCGTCGGGAATCCGTATTACCGCCCTTGGAATTTCATCATCAAAACTGGGCCATCCGCAATGAGCGTCAAATTTGTCTTTCGACAGATACAACGGAGCGTCACATTGCCTGCACAAGTAGGTTCCTGCGGCTTTATTGTTCGTGTATGCGCCTGAGTAAGGCCTTTCTGTTCCTTTGTGAATGATGATTCTTTCTTCTTCTGGTGTGAGTGCGTTGTATTTCATAGCTGACTGATTTTGCAGATAATGTTGCTGTGCTCGGAGGACGTATTGAATGAATAAAACCTCATTGGCACCAACGAGGAATTCGTAAGAGGGCCTGTATAACACCAGGAAAGAATCCAGGGCATTTTCTTTCATCCCCGTAATTCTTCCTACGGTTGTCTTGCTGAAGCGATAAGTGATATATTTTTCCCGCTCTTCGTCTAATAATCTTTTTTGAAAATGCTGCAGATTGCGGTTTCTTCTGAAGCGGAAGATGTTGATAATTTCGTCCAGATCCACGCCGGATATGCCGTCCGGAGACATGGAACTTTGGATTCCCGGGGTAGTATAGTTGAAAATATCGGCATAGGTTAAACGATTTTCTATGGAATCCTGTCGATATGTTTTTGAATATACCACCACCTCTTTAAGCATCTTGTATTTTTGTTTGGTACGCACATGCAGCGACACATCAAAGTGTTCGGGATCGGTGATTTGTGCTACCGGAAAAAGTTGCGTGGGTTTGTTGTTGAATATGAAACAAAGCGAATCCTGCGCACCGACTTCGATCTTGTACCTGCCTAAACTGTCGGAATAAACAATCTTTCCGTCGCTTGTTTTCACCATAACACTGTCGACTGTATTCACCCTTGTGATATCAAAAACCACCCCACTAACGGATAATTGTGCCCGAACAGTAATTACAGAAAAAAACAGCACCCCGAAAAACAGCACTTTAAACATCAGTCAGATTTGTTTGGCAATATTAATGAAAAGGAAAGTGAAGGGTTATTGACCCAATCAATTTAACTACCCTTTCGCATTTTGCAACAATCCGTATACCACTTCAGGATAATGTTGCTTTTCGAGTTGTTTGATTTTTTTGCTCAGCGAAAGCGCGGTTTCGTTTGTCAATACATCACAAGTGGTCTGAAAAACAATTTCACCATGATCGTAATGATCATCAACAAAGTGAATGGTAATCCCGCTTTTCGATTCGCCTGCTTGTATTACAGCCTCATGAACCTTGTTGCCATACATACCCTGTCCTCCGTAACGGGGAAGCAGTGCCGGGTGGATATTCACGATTTTGTTGGGGAATGCGGCAATCAACTCTCCGGGAATTTTTTTCAAGAAACCTGCTAGGACTATAAAATTGATGCCCTCTTGTTTCAATTGTGCAATCAAATTTGCGGGAGCCGCAAGGTCGTTATTATTGATGAGCAGGTGTTTTTTTCCGTATTGCTGAGCCACATTTATTACGCCGGCCTGAGGATTATTACAAACAATGAGGCTGATTTCGACATCTGCATGGGTGGAAAAAAAAGAGATGAAATTTTCCACGTTGGATCCTGCCCCACTGGCAAACAATGCGATTTTTATTTTATAACTCTTTGATTTTAAATTTCTTGTAAAAATTCTTTTGCCGACGCGTCGGAGGTAATTACTGAAAAATCGAAATTGCAACAAAGGGATACTGATCAGTAAAACACAAATTGGCCAGAGCAGGGTAACCAATAGGATGTAAGACAGCCACCACAAGAATCCTTTGGTTCCCGAAAAGCCGAGATTCAGGATGACTTGAGACAGTCGAGCGCAGGCAGAACCTCCGAGCGCAAAAGTGCACAGAATCAGCAATAAATCCAGGCCGCTTACCCCCCACCGTGCCCTTAACTTTTTAAACATTCCGCAAAATTGCAAAAAACTTAACGAAACAAGCTTTTTTTTATAATAACTCGAAGTCCAGTCAATTTGTTTACAATTTTATGACAAATGAGAAGCCTTGCTGTCACAAATCATTGAATTACATATTCTACAGGGTAAAAATTTTTTTAAAAAATGTTGATATAATGTCAGTATCCTGCATTAATTTTGCTCACGAAAAAGGATTTTTTCCACATTAGACCCGATAACTGTATGAGTCGCTATCGAATACCCCGTTTACAAGCCCTGGCTTGTCTTCTTTTTTTTACTTTCTCGTTTAATCATTCAGTGTTTGCAGCAGACGGAGAGGCGCTGTTCAAGGCCAACTGTTCCAGCTGTCACAAACCCGACGAGGACTATACGGGACCTGCGTTGAAAGGCTGGAAATCTAGAATTCCCCAAACCGATAAAGATTGGATTTACAAATGGGTGGCCAATCCTGCACAGATGATTGCCACGGATGCATATGCCAAGAATCTGTTCGAAAAGTGGAAGCCTACCCAGATGACCGCATTCGGTAGTCTTACCAAAGAAGAGATCGATGCGATTATGAAGTATGTGGACGATTATAAACCGGCCACACCAAGCGGAGATGGAAAAAAAGACGGACAAGCAGGTGCGGAAGATTCGTCCGGCAGTGGCAGCATGCTCTTTTTGGTGCTAACGCTAGTGCTCGCGCTGGTTGCCTTCATCCTGATTCAGGTAAATAGCAATCTTCGCAAGCTTTCTGATGAGAAAGTTGGGATTGAAAGAGGAGAGCCCGTTCCGTTTTATCGCAACAAAACTTATCTCATGATGATCATGCTGCTTTGCTTTATGTATCTTGGATACAAAGGCTGCGACTCCATGATCAACACCGGAAGACAGCAAGGATACCAGCCCGAGCAACCGATTTATTACTCACACAAGGTACACGCAGGAACCAATCAAATCAGCTGTCTCTATTGTCATGGCAGTGCACAGGACAGTAAACACGCCGCCATTCCTTCGGTGAACGTATGTATGAATTGCCACAATTCATCACAATTGAGCAAATACCAGGGAGAGCCTATTGTGAGAGAAGATGGTACTGTGGTGGATGGTACTGCAGAAATACAAAAGTTGTATAAGTATGCCGGATGGAATCCGCAGACCAAATCATATAATCCAGACAATAACGGAGATGGCAAGCCTGATGGCTCAAGTCCGATTCCATGGGTTAAAATTCATAATCTTCCCGACCACGTGTATTTCAACCACAGCCAGCACATCAAAGTGGGCAAGGTACAATGCCAGACTTGTCATGGCAACATACAGGAAATGCCTGAGGTGTACCAGTTTTCTGATTTAAGCATGGGTTGGTGTATCAACTGTCACAGAGAAAGTAAAGTGGATTTTTATGACCCCAAAACTGGAGAGGGCAATAAATTCTACGGGATATACACCAAGTTCCATAATGACCTCAACAGCCATAAAATGGATAGCGTAACCGTCGAAAGCATTGGTGGTACAGAGTGTCAAAAATGTCACTATTAATAAAAAAAGAAGCAGGATCTCCATATCCGCATCAATCATAAGAACTATCATACCATGAGCAATAAAAAGTATTGGCAGAGTTTCGGCGAATTGAAAGATTCCGAATCCTTTCAGGGTTCTGCACAAAACGAATTCAGGGAAGAATTGCTTCCTATGGAAGATCTTGCCTCAGAAGGTCTGGGCGAAGGCAATACGCCGCGCAGAGACTTTCTGAAATACCTGGGCTTCAGCACAGCGGCGGCGGCTATTGCAGCCAGTTGTGAAATGCCCGTGAGGAAAGCTATTCCTTATTTACAGAAGCCCGACAATGTGATTCCGGGTGTTGCCAATTATTATGCCTCCACTTATGTTAATGGTGGAGATGCCCTTTCAGTAGTTGTCAAACAACGTGACGGACGTCCAATAAAGATTGAGGGAAACGATTTGTCTACAATTTCCGGAGAAGGAATGGCAAACAGCAGCAGCGGTACCAGTGCTCAGGCACAGGCCGCAGTTCTGGATCTTTATGATACCTCTCGCCTGCGCCATCCTTTGCAGCGCAATGGTGCCGATTTTAAGGAAGTGAGCACCTTTGAGGCGGTTGATAAAATGATCAACGAAAAACTGAACAGCATCAGCGGTAGCGTGGTGTTGCTTACTCCCACTATCAATTCCCCTTCTTCGCTTGCCGTAATAGATAAATTTTTGAAAAGCCGTCCGGGCGCAGCACATGTTCAATACGATGAAGTAAGCTATGGCGGTATGATTCAGGCAAATATGGAAAGCTATGGAAAGGCATATATTCCATCATACAATTTTGCCGCTGCAGATGTGATTGTCAGTTTGGGTGCAGATTTTCTCGGCACCTGGCTGAGTCCTGTTGAATTCAGCAGACAATATGCAAAAAATCGCAGAATTGCCACCAACGATAGCAAGCCTAAACTCAACAGACATTTTCATTTTGAAAGTTCATTGAGTCTCACGGGCAGTAACGCGGATGATCGCCATACACATAAGCCCTCTGAAACCGGAGCTGTTGCCCTGGCATTGTTGAATGCGTTGGGAGGCGGAGTGGGAGCACCAAGTTTAGATGCCAAGCTCAGCAAAGGCATTCAGGAAACAGCCAAGGCGCTAAGAGCTGCCAATGGTAAAGCGTTGGTCGTGTGCGGAAGTAATGATGCGAACATTCAGACCATCGTGAACGCCATTAATGATAAAATAGGAGCTAATGGTACAACCATTGACTGGACAAGAAGCAACAATGTAAGAAAAGGATTGGATGCACCTATGTCCAATTTGGTGAAATCCATCAAAGAAAATAAAGTGGGCGCCCTGATCGTGTACGGATGTAATCCTGTTTACAGCCATCCCGAGGGACAAGCCATTGCACAGGGTATTGCCAAAATGCAACTCAGCGTTTCGTTGAATGGTACACTGGATGAAACTTCCGAACAATGTGCTTTTGTAGTTCCTGCACACCATTGGCTAGAAAGCTGGGGTGATGCAGAAATCAAGACAAGATCTTACAGCTTCATGCAGCCGTTGATTAATCCTTTGTTCAAAACTAGGGCATATCAGGATTCACTGATGAAGTGGACTGCGGGAGTTGTAGTAGCGAATGCTGCTGCTAATTCACCTGCTCAAGCAAGCGATACTGCAGTAGTGGCTGCATCTGCACCTGTCCGCGCATTATCTCCTGGTACAAACGAGAATTACGAAACTTTCCACAAAAAATATTGGATGAACTTTTTCGGTGGTTCATCCGACGCCTATTTCAAAGCTATTCAGGACGGCGTATACGAATTACCGGTAGATGGTCCGATGGCCGTAGCCATGAATGCTGCTATGCTATCTGCGTCTGCATCCAAAGTGGCGACAGCCAAGAAAGGAGACATTGAAGTTGTGCTGTACGAAAAAGTGTCTATGGGCAATGGCAGCCAAGCCAATAATCCATGGCTGCAGGAGCTTCCTGATCCCATTTCAAAAGTAACCTGGGACAATTACGCCATGGTGAGTCCCGCGATGGCAAAAAAACTGGTAGGCATCGACGTTGTTAATAATATTCGCGAAGCGGACAATTATGAAGTAACTCCGGAAAAACCTGTTGTAAAAATCACCGTCAACGGCAAATCGATTGAATTACCCGTACTGATTATTCCGGGTATAGACAATGCTACGATTGCAGTGGCTTTGGGATATGGAAGATCAAGCGCTGACGCCGCCAAATCTTTGGACCGCGTTGGTCGTGCCGCTACAGGAGCTGGAAAGAATGCCTTTCCGCTTGTGGCTAACAATGGTAGCAACATGATATACACCGGCGTTGCAACCGCACAATCCACAGGTGCCACTTACCCTCTCGCACAAACGCAGGTACACGGTGCGCTGCATGACGGACAGCACCAAAGACCTATAGTATACGAAACAAACCTGGAGACATTCAAGCATCACCCCGAAAAAATGCTTGAAGAAATCAACCATGAGAAGAAAATGCTGTTGGCCGAAGGCAAAACAGATTATGTTACCGAAGGAACCATTTATCCCAACTTTGAAAAGCCCGGTATCAAATGGGGCATGAGCATTGATTTGAATACCTGTACAGGTTGCAGTGCTTGTGTAGTGGCTTGTACGGCAGAAAACAATGTGAGTGTTGTAGGTAAAAACCAGGTACAAAAAGCACATGAAATGCATTGGTTGCGCATTGACCGTTATTTCACGGGCGATGTGAGCAATCCGGATGTTGTGTTCCAGCCTATGATGTGCCAACACTGTGACAACGCGCCTTGCGAAAACGTTTGTCCTGTTGCCGCAACCAACCACAGTAGCGAAGGCCTGAATCAAATGACATACAACCGCTGTATCGGTACAAGATATTGTGCAAACAACTGTCCGTTCAAGGTGCGTCGTTTCAATTGGTTGGATTATACCGGAGCAGACAGCTTCAAAAATAATCAGGAGCCTTTGCGCGGTACCGAACTTTCTGAAGCGGTGTTCCAGATGAACGATGATCTCACCAGAATGGTTTTGAATCCTGATGTAACGGTTCGTTCCAGAGGTGTGATTGAAAAATGTTCTTTCTGTGTACAACGTTTGCAAGAAAACAAGCTGGTCGCCAAAAAAGAACAAGATCCCGGAAAAGTACGCAATGTACAAACTGCTTGTATGCAGGCTTGTCCTACCAATGCCATCAGCTTTGGTAACGTGAACGATCCGGAAAGCGTTGTGTCTAAAGCAAGGACAGACAAATACAGAAACTTCTATGTGCTCGAGCAATTGCACGTACTCCCTAACGTTAGTTATCTAGCCAAGGTTAGAAATACGGATAGACACATTGGAGTTGCAGAAGAAGCACATGGAGAATAAACAATTAAACAAAAGAACTAATTAATAGCCAAAAGCTAACAGGATATGTCACTACTCAAATACGAATCACAAACCAGGGAGCCACTGGTAGACGGAGAGAAGACCTACCATCAGGTAACTGAAGACATCATCGGCCCTATAGAGATGAAACCAAGCCGCTTGTGGTACATTGGTTTTTACATCAGCGTCGGGCTGTTGCTTTTCGGAGCGTACAGTGTTTACAGAGAGGTCACTTACGGTATCGGTCAGTGGAACCTTAACAAGACCATTGGATGGGGTTGGGATATTACCAACTTCGTATGGTGGGTAGGTATCGGTCACGCAGGTACATTGATTTCTGCTGTATTGTTATTGTTCCGTCAAGGATGGAGAACAGGGGTGAATCGTGCTGCTGAGGCGATGACCATTTTTGCCGTTATGTGTGCGGGTCAATTTCCTATCTTCCACATGGGTCGTGTATGGATGGCTTTCTTTGTAATGCCTTACCCTAACTCTCGTGGTCCATTATGGGTAAACTTTAACTCGCCCTTATTATGGGACGTATTCGCGATTTCTACTTACTTTACCGTATCCTTATTATTCTGGTACTCTGGTTTATTGCCTGACTTCGCAACAGTGCGTGATAGAGCATTCACTAAATTGAGAAAAAAATTATATGGTATTGCTTCTTTTGGTTGGACTGGTTCTACGAAGCATTGGCAAAGACATGAGAGTTTATCTTTAGTATTAGCAGGTTTATCTACACCGCTTGTATTATCGGTACACACGATTGTATCTTTTGACTTTGCGACTTCAGTTATTCCAGGATGGCATACTACTATCTTCCCTCCTTACTTCGTTGCCGGTGCGATTTTCTCTGGATTCGCGATGGTACAAACCTTATTATTAATTGTAAGAAAAGTATTTGGTTTAACCGACTATATCACTATTGGTCACATTGACTTAATGAATAAAGTAATTGTACTTACAGGTAGTATTGTAGGTATTGCTTACTTAACTGAATTGTTCATGGGTTGGTATTCTCAAAATAAATAT
>Ga0315899_10002116_pt1 | contig 22200 bp, 19 predicted proteins | sample LakEriMetagenome_2_FD_203518 | JGI IMG/M metagenome (GOLD analysis project Ga0315899, IMG submission 203518) | Freshwater fungal communities from buoy surface, Lake Erie, Ohio, United States - Buoy 4 MA112 | ecosystem: Environmental > Aquatic > Freshwater > Lake | place: USA: Lake Erie, Ohio... | reverse complement strand
CACGCTTATTGCTTCAAATACAGCTGCCTTATGGCAAACCGACGTGAAGCGCATGTTGGCGTACTCAAGTATCTCTCACGCTGGATTCCTTCTTTCAACCATTATTGGAAATGCATCGTTGTTGAGCTTGTTGTTCTACTTGCTCACGTATAGCATAGCCGGAATCATTGCCTTCGGCGTAATTAAGGAAACACAAACCTTGGAAGGCAACCCGTTGAAAGGCTTGTACAGAAGAAACAGCGTGTTAGCATTCGCATTCACAGCAGCGTTATTGTCAATGGCTGGTATTCCTCCATTCAGCGGATTCATCGCGAAGTATTTCGTCATTGCACAATTGATTGAAGCGAAGTATTTCGCCTTGGTTGTTGTCATGATCATCACTTCAGCCATTGGTGCCTTCTACTACTTGCGTGCTTCATTGAATGTTTATCAGCACATCGAAAACGCCGGTCGCATTGTCCTAACTCCGCTTGTTAAGTGGACGTACATTTTGCTTACTGCGTTGTTGGTTTTGTTGACGGTAGCGGCGGGATTTCTGCATCTTTTATAATTTTATAAAAGATTTATCCGCATAGCGGACTAGTCCCGAAGGGATGTATCCACGAAGTGGACTGGTCCCGAAGGGATGTATCCGCGAAGCAGACATATATTCGTCGAAGACATTCGTTCCTAACATAAACTGGCCATGACAAACGAAACCATCTACAGCGAAGCTCCAACCTACTTCCACTACTACTACGGACTTATACCGTCGAATGACTTGTTAGTGGCGTTGGAAGAAGATTTGAATGCAACGCTTGACATTCTAAAATCGATACCTTCCGAAAAAGAAAACTATGCATACGCGCCGGGTAAATGGACAACCAAAGAAGTGTTCAAGCACATTATAGAATGTGAACGCATCTTCGCTTATCGCGCCTTGCGTTTTTCACGCTTCGACAGCACACCTCTTCCTGGATTTAACGAAAACGATTTCATTGAAAACTCGAAGCAAATGAATCAGAGCCTTGCGGAATTAATTTCTGAATTCGAACTCGTCCGCAAATCAACCATTGCCTTATTCAAATACATGTCGCCTGAAATGCTTCAATTTCAAGCCTCCGCGAACAACACCTCTTACTCCACTCGTGCCATCGGCTTTATGATTGTTGGTCATTGCATTCATCATTGCAATTTTGTGAAGAAGAATTATTTGTGAACGGAGTTGTTGGAACTACGTTGTTGGAACTGCGTTGTTAGAACTATGTTGTTGAAACTACGTTGTTTGAACTATGTTGTTAAAATAGTCGTAGACATTCGCCAGAGGCATTCGCGAAGCATTCCTCGAAGAGATTCGTTACTCCGTAACATTAGTCGTAGACATTCGCCAGCGGCTTTCGCGAAGCATTCCTCGAAGAGATTCGTTACTTCGTAACATTCGTTGCTCTGCAACATTCATTATCTTAGTCTCCATGCTCATCGACAAACTCCAATCACTTCCAACGAAACTTTCCGAGCAAATCAACGCGTTGTGGAATTCGGAATATCCGGTAAAGTTGAAAGACAGATTTCCGCTTTTACTAGAAGGGGTTGATGAATTCTGTCATTACCTTATACTAACGCAGGATCGTGATGTCATGGCTTGGGCAGTCACATTCACGAAAGACGGACAAACAAGATTCTCTATCATCGTTCATCCCGAAAATCAAAAATTCGGTTTTGGAAAAGCGTTATTGAATCGATTGAAGGAAGATCATTCCGAATTTTATGGTTGGGTCATCGACCACAACAATGATCTAAAATCGAACGGTAAAAATTACAGTTCCCCTCTTACCTTCTATCTCAATCAAGGATTCGAACTCGTTCCCGAAGCGCGCATCGACAATGAAATGATTCAGGCGGTTTTGGTGAAATGGAAGTCATGAAAATCGAAGATTTTATTCCTATTGCATAATTCCTACTTCGTAATTCCTATTACATAATTGGAACTGCGTTGCTAAATCGTCGAAGACATTCGCCAGAGGCATTCGCGAAGCACTCCTCGAAGAGATTCGTTACTTCTTAACATTCTTGCTCTAGTAGAGCAAATAATCTTCTCCCAAATTCCCGCGCTTCTGCAACTTCAGATCTTGCAGCAACGGTGACTTAATGTTCAGCTGAATGTAATAACTCTGACGTAGTCCGAATGGAACCACATTCGCGCTTAACTCCCAGCAATGAAGGTCTACGTGTAATCCGATTGTGGTCGTGGTCATTTCCTTCGCGTTGAAATCGTATCCACCGTTAAAGCTCAACGCTAAGCGTTTCGCGAAGGCAACATCGCCCATGAACGTGACCGCTTGCGTATAAATCGTGCTGTCGCGCTGTTGATCAACCAACCACTTCTTGCTCATGCGCAAATTGTAATTCACACTCAAATTCCAAGGAACATTGAAGTCAATAAGCGCAGCTTGGTTGGTAGAAAGAATCTCTTGTTGCTGAGGTGTGGTAGCCGGATTAGCCGACGTCTGATTAGAACTTGGCTTCGCCTGCTTGCTGCGCACAACAATTCCCATCGCTAAATTCGTCCCTTCCATGCGCGCAAAGCCTTTTCGCGATTCATTCAAAAACGTATCGATCTTTCGTCCCAACGAATCGCGATCATACATGCTGTAAGAAGACGAATAGTTCAAGGTCAAGAATTTTCCAACCGAGGTAAAGGCCGAGAAATTCACATTGCTCCACTGTATCGAATCGGCCATGAAATTGCGCGATGCGCTCGTTCTAAAACTATCAATGATCTTCACCTTCTTATACGACACCTTCGCCGAAGACTCGTCGCGAACCTTCGCTTCAATATTCTGATTAACTGAAAAATTCATGTTTGCGGTCTGTGTAGAACTCGTGGGTGCAAAGCGCGCCGCATCAAACGCCGAATACCCCAAAAACTCGCCATTCACACCATAATAACCAAACTGCTGAAAATTCTGATAAGGCGTATATGAGAACCCTACGTTCGGCTGAATCATGTGTCGAACCGCTTTCAACTTCTTCGCTCCCTTCCTTACAAACGTTCCGTAAATACGTGTGTTCGCTGAAATCTGCGTCGACCAATTGCCCGCTGCTTTAAATCCGGCAACCGTATCCAATTGCGCATCGTTAATCGGAGAAACAACCTTCCAAGTGCCATAACCCGTGAACGTAGCAGATGGATTCAATGTTAAAAACTGTCCCAATTTCCATGAGGTACTCGCCGTAGTATTCATACGAACCCCGCTGGTGGCCTTGTTCAACAATTGATTCAAGGTCAACTGCCCGAACTGTTGTTCATATGCCGACAACTGTTGCTCGGTATTCACCGAAGCGTTAATTCCAATAGGAGATTTCGGAAAGACCTTCTTCAACAAATTAATACGCGACACGTTGAATGCCGCAGACGGTAATGTAATCTGAACCAATCGCGATTGCGTGTTCTGCGTGTGATTCGCTGAAAGCGCCAACGAGAAAGGCTTTCCAGGAAACGACTTCGACCATTGTACCGCAGAGTTGAAGGTGCTGGTTAAGAAGTCTTGCTGCGTAGCATTCAAGTTATTTCTGAAATTCTGTGAGCTTCCTAAATTGACATTCGCGTTGAAAGACTCGTTCGGTCTAGCCTTCGGGTCTTGCGCATGCGTCCAACGAATGTTGAAGGTCGACTGCTGAATGTAATTTGGCAATTCGCGGAATCCAGTTTTGTTTATAGTTCTCGAGATATTGAATGATCCTTGATACTTGTAACGCTTCTTGTAATTTGTAATGTTCTTAATACTCCATGACCCACCCGTGTATACATCGAACAACAACTTTGTATCCACGTGATCGTTAATGGGAAAATAGTATCCCAAGTTCTGAACGAAGAAACCTTTCGCTCTTCCGTTTCCATACCCTGGAATTAAAATTCCATAGGTACTTTCTTTTTTATTCGGAAAAAATCCAAACGGCAATCCCAAAGGCACAGGCACTTTTCTGAATTGCAAATAGAGCGGTCCGCTGACAATCTTCTCATTCGGAATAATAATAGCCTTCGACAATTGAAAATGAAAATGCGGATTCGGATTCGAACACGTAGTAAACTTTCCCTTCCGAATGTGAATGGTCTTGTCTACTTGCATCTTCGAAATAGCAGTGTGCAAATACGCATCCGATTCTTCGGTACGAACACCGTAACTAATTCCTCTTTTCGATTTAAAATGATAACCCAACGAATCTTCTTCGAACGAAGTCTGACCTTGGGTGAAGACTGGCCTTCCTGTGTAAACACCCGCAGAATCTTTGAAACCCTTGGCAAATGCAATGTTGTCGGTTAGCGAAAAGGAAATGAATCCCGCCTTCAGCTCTAAATCTCCATAGGTAACGTAAGACCCTAACCCATATAAATACACGCGGTCGTTTACCAAATCCATAACTGTACTGTCCTTCCCGAAATAGTGAACTTCTTCCATGGCCTGATCTTCCGAAGAAAAATAAAGGGTGTCAACAGGCATTGGCGACAAGGAATCTGACTGCGCAAACAGTGGGTTCAATAAGGAGCTTATCAACACCACACACGTGAAAATTAGAGCGCGTCGGAAGTTCATGCCTTCACAAAGAAAAATAGTTTTGTTTAAATTGCGTTTACGTGTCAAAGCTATGCTAAACATTCGAGATAATAAACCCCTACAGCAGATGCATAAGAAATTTGTGTACATTTTTTTTATTGCCTTGGTTTTCACTTTAGGTTCGGCCTATCGCATTTCGAAGAAAGTAGAGACAACGGATAAAAAGTTTATTGTTGTGCTAGACGCCGGACACGGTGGGACAGACCCGGGCACACTGGGAACCGGACGCTACAAAACTTCGGAAAAAGACATTGCGTTAGATATCACATTAAAAGTGGGTAAACTCATTGAACAGAACTACCCCAACGTTAAAGTGGTTTATACGAGAACGGGCGACACTTTCCCTACACTGAAGCGTCGTGTTGAAATTGCGAACACCAACAACGCCGACCTTTTCATAAGCATCCACTGCAACGCCAATCCGAATTCTGAAGCATCAGGATCTGAGTCTTTCGTTATGGGATTGCACAAATCAGAAGAGAGTTTACGCAATGCTATGCGAGAAAATGCTTCCATCTATTTGGAAAGCGATGGCGGAAAAGATTACGACGGCTTCGACCCGAACAATCCGGATACTTATATTGCCCTGAGCCTTCGAGAGAACATTTATCAAGACAAGAGTATTCTTCTAGCGAAAAACGTTCAAGACGAATTCGTTAAGTTGGGAAGGAAGAATCGTGGTGTGAAGCAAGCGCCGTATTACGTGATCACCTTCACCAACATGCCCAGTATCTTAATTGAATTGGGATTCCTTTCCAACCACAAAGAAGAAGATTACCTGCAGAGTAAGGCCGCGAAGGAAGAATTGAGCTCGGCGGTGTACCGCGCGTTCGTTGATTATCAGAGCAAACTTTTCAACATTCAGCCTACAAATACGCCTGCGCCGGCCGTTGTCATAGAGCAAGAAACCAAGCACAATGCCTTTGAAGGACTTATTTGGGAAGAGATTCCTGCGGAAGAGGTCGCATTCAAAGTTCAAATCTTAAGTTCTGCCACTCCCCTTCAAAAAAAATCAAGTCAATTTAAAGGTTTAGACAGAATTGAGGAATACCTTAGCAACGGCTCTCACAAGTACCTTGTCGGATGTACTCGAAGTTTAGACGATGCCAAGAAGAATCAAAAAATTCTTCGCGATGCTGGATTCAGCGGAGCCTTCGTTGTAGCCTTTGAAAATGGCATCCGAATAAGCAACGAAGAAGCCCACAAAAAAATGCAGAAATGAGTGGTAAAAAATCACGCAACGAAGTAGTCATAGGAGCTGTAGTTATTGTTATTCTGGCTCTGGTCTATTTCGGAGTAAGTTTTTTAAAAGGCGTAAATATCTTTTCAACGCAAACGCGGTACTACGCAATCTACGATGAAATTGGCGGTTTGGAAGTATCAAGCCCCGTTATCATCAACGGTTTTAAAATTGGAATTGTAAAAAGCATCGAGCTTGAGTCGAACGGTTCAGGTAGATTGGTTGTTGAAGTTGTCTTGAACGATGCAGATGTTGCTGTGCCGAAAGATTCACAATTAAAAATTTACGACTCAGACTTCTTCGGAGGAAAAGCTATTCAAATAGTCATGGGTGACAGTGCCGTTATGGCCAGCTCCAAAGACACCTTAACAGCAGTGCTTGAAAAAGGTTTTGCTGAAACCTTGAAAAATGAAATCGACCCCATCAAACAAAAGTCCGCTCAAATTTTCCAAGAAGTAGACAGCGTTCTCACTAGCCTTCAACGTACATTGAACAACTCCGGTGCAGAAGGGCTTCCTTCCTTGTTCAGCTCGCTGCAACGCACCATGAACAATTTAGAATCAACCTCTGCGAATCTGAATGTTCTTATTGCCAACAACGGCGGAAAGGTTTCTGAAATCATAAGCAACGCACAATCATTGACGAATACGCTCAAAGCGAACAACGACCGCATTGATCAAGCTATTAGAAATGTATCGCAATTCACAGATACTCTTTCACGCATTCGACTGACGACTACCCTTTTCAAAGTAGAACAAGCAATGGGACATTTTGAAGACGTAATGACTAAGGTGAATAGCGGACAAGGTACCTTAGGTAAACTCGTTAACAACGACAGCCTGCACAACGAATTGGTTAGTGCAACCCACAGCTTAGATCTTTTGTTAGACGACATGCGCAATCACCCGAAGAGCTACGTTGGATTTTCTTTATTCGGAAGACGTGACGCAGATAAGTTTTCTAAATCGGAATTGGAAGACATGAAAAAAATCATTGACCAGATGATTCAAGAAAAAGGTGGCAAGTAATTCTTCAATTTAAAATTCGAAATCATTTATGATCTCTCAAATCATATTCGCATTATTACTGGCCGTTGCCGGATTCTTTATCTTCAAAAGATATCAGTTTGTAAAGGGAAACATTCTCCTCGGGCAAAAAGGTCCTGAAACCGACCGCAAAGGCGAACGCTTCAAAACCATGATGCTCGTAGCCTTCGGACAGGGCAAAATGTTTTCTCGTCCATTTGTAGCGATTCTACACCTTATTCTATACAGCGGATTTGTAATTATCAATCTTGAATTAATTGAAATAATTGTCGACGGTTTAACCGGCGAACATCGTTCTTTCATTGGATTCAGAGGTTACTATAGACTTTTAATAAATCTGTTTGAAGTCCTTGCGGGATTAGTAATTATTGCTTGTGTTGTTTTCCTTGTTCGTCGCAACTTCGGAAAGATCAAGCGTTTCCAATCTCCTGAAATAAAGGAGTGGCCAAGAAGGGATGCCAACATTATTCTTATCACTGAAGTTCTTTTAATGAAGGCGTTCTTAATCATGAACGCTGCCGATAGCATTCTTACAGTTCGAAGTGCAACACCTGCCCGTGTGCCTTCATTCTGGGTAAGTCAGATTTATCAACCCCTCCTAAAGCCTTTGTCTACTGGAGCATTGGAAGGGCTTAGCCATTTCTGCTGGTGGTTCCACATCGTGGGAATTTTAGGATTCATTGTGTACCTCTCTTATTCAAAACATTTACACATTCTCCTCGCCTTTCCAACAACCTATTTCAGCAAGTTGAAAGCACCAGGAAATTTATCGAACGACAAAGCAGTTACTAACGAGGTGAAGCTTATGCTAGATCCGAATGCAGTTGTTGAACCGTTTGAATTCACGCGCTTCGGGGTAAAAGATGTTTCTGACTTGACGCGAACTCAACTTCTGAGCGCTTACTCCTGCACAGAATGCGGAAGATGCACTTCCGCGTGTCCTGCAAACCAAACAGGTAAATTACTTTCACCAAGAAAAGTAATGATGGACGTTCGCGATCGCATGGAAGAAATTGGAAACGCGAAAGCCGCGAACAAAGGCGTTTGGGTAGATGATGGAAAGAGTTTAATCCGCGATTACATTTCGGAAGAAGAAGTTTGGGCATGTACAACGTGCAACGCGTGCACAGATGCTTGCCCGATTAACATTAACCCTATGGAAGTGCTGGTAGATCTTCGCCGATATTTAATCATGGAAGAATCTAAATCGCCAGACAGCATCACCTCTATGTTCAACAACGTGGAGAACAACGGAGCGCCTTGGGCTATGAGTGCTATGAACCGTGCAGACTGGACAAACGAATAATTCGAACAACATGGATTTCAAGATACGTACAATGGCCGATTGCATGGCCGAAGGAACAACACCCGAAGTGCTTTTTTGGGTAGGATGTGCAGGAAGTTTCGACGACCGCGCAAAGAAAATCACAAAAGCCATTGCGAAAATTCTTCACCACACAAACACCTCGTTTGCAATTTTAGGTTCTGAAGAATCTTGCACCGGGGATCCGGCAAAACGTGCAGGAAACGAATTCCTCTTCCAAATGATGGCCATGCAAAACATTAGTGTTTTGAATGCTTACGAAGTGAAGAAGATTGTTACCGGTTGCCCGCATTGCTTCAACACATTGAAAAATGAATATCCTGAATTGGGTGGAAACTACGAAGTGGTTCACCACACTCAGCTCATTCAAGATTTATTGAATACAGGAAAATTGAAAATTGAAGGTGGTGAATTCAAAGGAAAGAAAATAACCTTCCACGATCCGTGTTACCTCGGAAGAGGAAACGGAGAATACGAAGCTCCGCGACAACTCATTCAAGCACTCGATGCGGAATTGGTTGAAATGAAACGCTGCAAAACCAACGGTTTGTGTTGCGGTGCAGGTGGCGCGCAAATGTTCAAAGAAGCCGAAAAAGGAAACAAAGAAGTTAACGTTGAACGCACGGAAGACGCATTGGCTGTGAAGCCCAGCGTAATAGCAACCGGATGTCCGTTTTGCAACACCATGATGACCGATGGCGTGAAGCACTTCGAACAAGAGCATACCATAGCAGTGAAAGACATTGCTGAATTAATAGCAGAAGCAGTAGATTTGTAAAAATAGTTTATCATGAAATTATTAGAAGGAAAAGTCGCTATCATTACTGGCGCATCTCGCGGAATAGGAAAAGGAATTGCTGAAGTGTTCGCCGACCAAGGCGCTACTATCGCATTCACCTACGCATCATCTGACGAAAAAGCACGCGCATTCGAAGCAGAATTGGCTGCGAAAGGCGTGAAAGCAAAAGGATATAAAAGCGACGCTTCGGATTTCAACGCAGCGCAAACGCTCGTAGACGAAGTGGTTGCTGAATTCGGAACTGTAGACATCTTAGTAAACAACGCGGGCATTACACGCGACACCTTACTTATGCGCATGAGCGAAGAGCAATGGGACGAAGTTCTTCGTGTGAATTTGAAATCTGTTTTCAATTTAACGAAGGCCGTGATTAAGCCCATGTTGAAAGCACGCAGCGGTTCTATCATTAACATGACATCCATTGTAGGTGTTACAGGAAACGCAGGACAAGCGAACTATGCTGCATCGAAAGCAGGTATGATCGGATTCACGAAAAGCGTTGCACAAGAATTGGGTTCTCGCAACATCCGTTGCAATGCCATTGCTCCTGGATTCATTGAAACTGAGATGACTGAAAAATTAGATCAGAAAGTGGTTGAAGAATGGAGAAACACCATTCCATTGAAGCGCGGAGGAACACCTACAGACATTGCAAATACTACTCTTTACTTAGCATCAGAATTAAGTTCTTATGTAACCGGACAAACGCTTCACGTTTGCGGTGGTATGCACATGTAAACTATGGCGCACTTAATCACTCAAGCATCTCCATGGCTCTTGAGCCTTTGTGTTTGGGTAGGATTGGCCTACGCCACAGGTTTGTATTTCCTTGGTAAATCGAAAGAGTCTTGGTCTTTTCAATTCAAATTAGCCTTAGCTGGTTTGAGATTTGTTGTGGTCTCCTTGCTGGTTCTTTTGCTCTTTCAACCACTCATTGAAACCACCGAAACGCGTGTGGAAAAACCTGTTGTTGTTTTGGCCTTAGACAACAGCCAATCCATTGTTTCCAACAAGGATTCAAATTACGTTCGAACCGATTTTTTAAATAATTGGAAATCACTAACTGAAAAATTAGGTTCAGAATACGAAGTCGTGCCCATGCTTTTTGGAGACGACGTTACGAACGGAAACGACGCTTCTTTTTCTGATCAGATTACCCATTTCGGAAAATTGCAACGCGCCATTGATGCACGTTTCAGCGGAAGAAATCTTTCCGCATTGGTCATTGCTAGCGATGGTCTTTACAACAAAGGACCGCATCCGGTTTCAAATTTAAAACAGCTAAACATCCCCGTATTCACGGTGGGTTTAGGAGACACCACCTTGCATCGCGATCTATTAATATCCAATGTAAGTGCAAATAAAATCGCTTATCTCGGCAATGACTTCCCTATTCGATTGAACATCGAAGCTAGAAAAGCGCAAGGAAAAAGTACGGTTGTAACCGTTTCAAAAAATGGTGTTCAACTTGCCTCTCAGAGTGTAAGTTTTACTTCCGAACGAGAATTTAAAAACATTGAATTCACGGTACCTGCCAACCAAGTAGGTATACATGCATACACGGTTACCATTCAAAGTATCGACAACGAAGACAACGTTAGAAACAATTCCGAGCAAGTATACATTGAGGTCATTGACAACAGACAGAAAGTTCTAATCCTGGCGAACTCGCCACATCCCGATATTACAGCCGTTGCAGAAGCTCTTCGCTTACAAGAAAATTATGAGGTTACTGTTCAAACGGTCGATCTATTCACAGACAACGTGAACAAATTCGATATGGTCATTGCCTATCAAATTCCAGCGTTAGGAGGAAGAGGGAATAACGTTCTTCAAGAAGCCATTAACTTAAAAATTCCTTGTTTATTTATTCTCGGCGCTCAAACCGATTTCAACGCCTTCAACGCACTGGGCAGCGGATTTTCATTGAATGGATATCAGTCAAAACTTTCTGACATCAACGCATCTGTAAATCCTTCCTTTAGTTATTTCTCGTTATCAAATGAATTCGCGCAGGCCTTGCCCCTGCTTCCGCCGCTTGCAGTGCCTTTTGGAAATTATTCTGTAGCACCAGAAGTGCAGCCCTTACTTACGCAGCGCATTGGTAAAATAGCTACAGATGTGCCCCTTCTTGGTTTTGGAGGAACACCTGAGCATCGCATGGCGGTTTTGTGTGGTGAAGGGATTTGGAGATGGAGAATAGCGTTGTATCAAATGGAAGAATCTCATGAAGTCTTCAACCAATTCATTCAACAAGCCGTGCAATTCATGGGCGTGAAAGAGAACAAAGAGAAATTCAGAATTCAACACAAAAAGAATTTTGCTGAAAATGAATTGGTTTTTTTCAATGCTGAATTGTACGACGAAAGTTTCATGCCGGTGTTGAATCAGCAAGTGACCATGGAATTGAAGTATCCCGACAACACTTCACAATCTCTTCAATTCTCACCTTCCAACACCGGCTATCAATTGAATGCAGGATTGCTTCCTCCGGGCGCGTATTCATACACTGCTAAGGCATTCAATGGAACGACAGAGTATACGAAATCTGGAGGATTCAGTGTGAACAATATTTCAGTAGAGACGTCAAGAACAATTGCAGACTTCCAATTGTTAGAACAATTGTCTTCCAGCACCAACGGAAAACGATTCAATGCAACAGCACTCGATGAGCTCGTGAACGAAATCAAAAACAGAAAAGAAATCACGAGTGTTTCTTTCGAAGAGAAAAAAGTGAGAGAACTCATAGATTGGGCTCCCCTTTTAGTTGCACTTTTGTCGTTGCTCAGCATTGAGTGGTTCCTGAGGAAGTGGAACGGCAGTTACTAAAATGAAAGATAAAATTACGTTACGTATAGGAGGTGTTCCTGAACACTTCAATCTACCCTGGCAACTTGCGTTAGAGCAGGATGTTTTCAGCGCATTGAACATACAAGTTTCTTGGACCTACTTCGCCGGAGGAACAGGCGTCATGACCGAAGCGCTTCAAGAAGGAGATCTCGATGTGGCGCTTATGCTCACTGAAGGATTTGTTAGCGCGTTTCATCGCGGACTCGATGCTCGCATTGTAAAAGTCTACACCAAGACTCCGCTCACGTGGGGCATCTATGGCGGTTACGAAGACACGCCGAAGATCACTTCAAGTCACACCAGAAAATACGCTATCTCGCGAAGAGGATCTGGATCTCATTTGATGGCGCGCATTCATGCCAAGCAGTTGGGCTTCCATCCGGCAGATGATCAGTATGTGGAAGTTGCCAATTTGAACAATGCAATTCAAAGTTTGAAAAACCGCGAAAGCGACTATTTCTATTGGGAAAAGTACACGTCTATTCCTTCAGTAAAAAAAGGACACCTGTGTTTTCTCGACACGTTCCATGCGCCGTGGTGCGGCTTCGTTGCTGTTGCGAATAACAATGCAATTACACAGAAGAGCGAGGCCATACAAAAAGTTTTGCAGTTGATGAATGAACGTTGTGAAGCCTTCATGAACGAAAAGGAAAATATTTTCCGCGTTTCGAATCGCTTTGAAATTTCGACGGCTGCTGCAACCGAATGGTTCAACACAACGGCGTATCAGAATAATTTCGAAATGAAAAAATCGGAACTCGATGCTGTACACCAAGCTCTCAATTTAGAATCGACTACCGACTATTCGAATATGCTGGGGGAAAACATTACCTTAGTGTAAATTTTATCGGAGTGAAAATTCACCAAAATCAGACATACACTTATTTCCGTTCGCTACCCACGATGAAGCAACTTCGTCGTGTTTGGAAGTATGCGTTTCTGACTTGCACTCTCGCTTTTTTCATTGTACTATTTCTTTATCGTCAAGCCATTTTAGGTGGAATTGGACACTTCCTCACGGTAGCCGAATCGAGCGCCGTCACTCCTTCCAACCAAACATTTTTTGTTTTAGGTGGAAACGGATACGAGCGAGGAAAAGGAGCAGCGCTGCTTGCACAAGAATTTCCAACTGCTCAGTTTATTTGCACGGGTGGTGGAGATACCTTGAATGAAATGCGCGCAATGGGTTTGAATTTAACCTCTGCCCGTCTTACCCGAAAATGTCTGATTGAGACTGGAGTTGATTCGCTTCGTGTGTTCGAATTGGGAAAAGCCACCAGCACTTACGAAGAGTCGGAAGAAATACTGAGTTATTGTATAAATCACAATTTAAAGGAAATTTCGGTGGTTAGCAGTGACTTTCATTTGCGACGCATAAGCCTGGTATTCGGAGAGAAATTTCAAGAAAAAGGAATACTCGTGCATTTCTTCGGCACTGAGACCAAGGACTTTAAGGCCGAGTCGTGGTGGACCTTCGAGGCGGGACTCATTACCACCTTCAACGAATACATCAAACTCGTGTATTACGTGTTCAAATATTAATCGAGAACCCCGCGAATTATTGGTTATTTTTGACTTGAACTCTGAAATTACTCAATGAGCGAAGACCCATCAGATTACCACAACACAGGAGACCTTATCTCGCGTTTCGAGCAAATGATTCAGCAAAATGAATCATACTACTTCGATGTTGAACAACTCGAAGCGATCATCGACGGATACCAGGCGAACCTGAGTTATCAAAAAGCCATTAAGGCTCTTGAATATGCGTATTCGCTATTTCCAGATAATACCGCTTTGATCATCAAAGAAGTTCAACTTCTTTCAGGCATTGGTCAATTGTCTAAGGCGCTTTCACGTTTGAAGGTTCTTGAGAAATTCGAACCGAACAACGAGGAGATGTTATTGACCATGGCTGCTGTTTACAGCCAATTGCGCGAGCACAACAAGGCTATTCAATACTACAAGCGAGCGCTACAGATTTGCTCGGAGGAAGAAATCGACGATGTGTATTTAGAGATTGCTCTGGAATATGAGAACCTCGAGCAATACGAGAAAGCAATCGATACTTTGAAAAAAGGAATTGAGCGCAGTCCTGAGAACGAGACCCTTCTTTACGAAATTGCCTTCTGTTTTGAATTGGCTGGATTACCTGCCGTTTGCGCCATGTACTTCCAACAATTCATTGACGAACATCCCTATAGTTTTGCCGCTTGGTATAACCTGGGGAACGCTTTTCAAAAATTAGATAAGTCAGAAGATTCCATTGAAGCGTACGACTATTGCTTAGCTATTCAAAGCGACTTCGCTCCGGCTTATTACAACAAAGCGCATGCGCTTTTCAAGTTAGAAAAATACGCCGAAGCACTTGAAGTCTTAGAGGAATCGTATGTTTACGAACCTCCTCAAGCACCCATCTTCTGTCACGTTGGAGAGTGCTTCGAGAAATTGAACGACTACGACAAAGCGCTTTTCTACTACCACAAGAGCATTGAAACCGATGAATATTGGGCCGATGCTTATTTGGGCATTGGAGTCGTTATGGACCTTCAAGGGAAATTAGCGGAAGCTCTTCCTTTCTTAGATAAAGCCATCGATCTTGAGGCTAAGAACCCTGACTATGCCATCTACAAAATGGAAGTGTTGGTGAAGATGGAAAAATTCGATGAAGCCATTTCACTCGGAGAAAAATTAGTCAAAGAATTTCCAGAAAATGAAGAAACTTGGATGGCACTTGCCGACGCTTTCTTCAAATTAGGAAACAATGAGAAAGCTTTGGAGACCATGTTGGAAGCAACTTTGGTACACCTGTCTAACCCTGACATTGGATACCGCAGAGCGGTTTACTTGATTGAATTAGGGAAAATTCAAGACGCTCAAGACCTTCTGCACTACCTCATGCAAAACGAAAGCGCTCAGCTCTCTGAGTTGGAAGAATACTACCCGAAAATTCTTCAATTACCGTTTTACATTCAATTAAAAAGCGATCTAGGCTTAGTGTAATTTTCACACTAAGTAAATTTAACCGATATTCGCACAAAATTAGAAACTATGAACATTCAACTAAGCCACATGCCTAGCCGCGAAAAGAAAGAACGTCAGTTCGGACTTACGATGGTAATGGACAAAGGAATCTCTCTTCGTCAAGCCGAAGAAATGATTGCGAGCAGTTCTGAATATATCGATTTAGTGAAACTTGGTTTTGGAACCTCTGTGTTCTCAACGCAAGTGAAAGAAAAAGTGAAGTTGTATCACGATGCAAAAATTAAAGTGTATTTGGGTGGAACCCTTTTCGAAGCGTGCTATGTGCGCGGAGAACTTGACAAGTATCGCAAATATATCGACAGTCTGGGAATAGAAATGGTTGAAGTTTCTGATGGAAGCATGGCTTTGGATCACAAAAAGAAATGTCAGCTTATCACTGAATTCGCAAAAGATTACAAAGTACTTTCTGAGGTTGGATCGAAGGAAGAAGGCATTCTAATAAGTCCAGCTAAATGGATCAAAATGATGCAGGCTGAATTGGATGCTGGTTCATGGAAAGTGATTGCTGAAGCTCGCGAAAGTGGAACAGTTGGAATCTATCGTCCAAGCGGACAAGCTCACGTGATGCTCATCAACAAGATTTTAAGCAAGATTAACGGTAACGATATCATCTGGGAAGCACCTAAAAAAGCACAGCAGGTTTATTTTATTAAACATTGCGGAGCAAATGTAAACCTTGGTAACATTGCAGAGAATGAAAGCATTCCACTTGAATGTTTGCGCATGGGTTTACGTGGTGATACTTTCTTCGATTACCTTCCTGAAGAAATTGTTTCAAAAATGAAAGGATAATATGCAACACTTGCAGCCTGAAGAATTACTCATTTGGAAAAACGAAAACAAGCCACATTTGTTAGTCGACATTCGTGAAGAATATGAAGTGGCTATTTGCACGCTAGATGGACTGCATATTCCAATGGAACACGTGATTGAAAAGTACCCTTCTCTTCCAAAAGAAAATCCAATTGTCTTCCATTGCAACAGTGGAAAACGTTCAGACGCTTTGGTGTATATGATTGAAAAGAAATTCCCCGGAGACGCCATCTACAGTCTTGCTGGAGGGGTTCAAGGTTACGCAGAACAATGCGCACCTGAAATTAAATGCTCGCTTTAAAATGGAAATGATACAGTCTTTTTTGCACTTCGCACTTCACTTGAATGAAGAGCTTCCTCTTCTTTTAAATGAATATGGAGTATGGTTTTATGCCATTTTGTTTCTCATCATTTTTGTTGAAACCGGATTGGTAATCATGCCATTTCTCCCCGGTGATTCCTTGCTCTTCGCAGCAGGTGCGTTGTGTGCGGGACAAAACAACTTAAGCCTCACCATCCTCTTTGTATTGCTCATTGCTGCAGCTATTCTCGGAGATCAATGCAACTATTTCATTGGAAGATTTTTCGGTTCGAAAATCGTGGCCATGAAATTCAGAGGTAAGCCATTGATTGCACAAAAGCATTTGACAACAACTGAAGAATTCTTCACGAAGCACGGAACGAAAGCCATTATCATGGCGCGCTTCGTACCAATCGTTCGCACCATTACCCCGTTTGTTGCTGGTGTTGGGAAGATGGATTACAGAAAAAAATTCCTTCCTTACGATATCTTTGGTGGAGCTCTTTGGATTGTGAGTATGACGCTTGCCGGTTACTTCCTCGGACAAATTGAATTCGTTCAGAAGCACTTCGAAGCGGTAGTTATTCTAATCATATTGATCTCCCTTGCTCCAATGGTTTTTGCTTATTTGAAAAGCAAATTCGGTTCGAAGGCATGAAGACATTTGGGCTGCTAGGCAAATCGCTGAAGCACTCCTTTTCGAAGGATTATTTTGAGCAGAAATTTGAGGGTCAACAGAAGCAGTATTCCAATATAGAATTAGATTCTCTTGATAACATTCGCGAGCGTCAAGAATTATTTGAATTAAGTGGTTTCAACGTCACCATTCCTTACAAACAAGAAATCATTCAGCATCTTGATGAGATTACGTCCGAGGCGAAAGCCATTGGTGCCGTGAATTGCGTTGAAATTATTGATGAGCGTTGGATTGGTCACAACACCGATTACATTGGCTTCAAACGAACACTTCTTCCTCTTATTGAAAACCGCGTTGAAAATGCCCTCATCCTTGGAACAGGAGGAGCATCGCTGTCGGTTGCTTATGTCTTGAAAGAATTGGGCATTCGCTTTTTCTTCGTAAGTCGAAATCCGCAAAACGAACAGACCTGTTCATACGAACAAGTAACACCACTGCTTCTCGATAAATGTAAGCTCATCGTAAACACTACTCCCGTAGGACAATTTCCGAATGATGAGGAAAAGCCTAACCTTCCCTACTCCTGCTTAACAGATCAGCATGTGTTGTACGACTTAATCTACAATCCCGAAACAACAGCCTTCCTTCAAGAAGGAATTTCCCGAGGTGCTAGATATTGCAACGGCAGCAGCATGCTTGAAATTCAAGCCGACGAGAGTTACAAGATTTGGAATATTCTTTCCGAATAAAGAAGTTACTTCCTAACTACGATCTTCTTCCGAACGGCAGTTCCGTTCAATTTCAGAATATAAATTCCTTCAGAAAAGTTCGAAAGGTTAACAATTGTGGTTCGGGCATTCAAGCGTTCAGACAAGACCACTCTTCCACTTAGATCATAAAACTCCAAAGCTGAAACATTATTCCAATTCGAACCGGCGTCAACGATGAATTGCGTGCTAGCTGGATTCGGATAAACTTGAATATCGTTGAAAAGTGATTCGCTCACTGAAATAATAGTATCGCTTGAATAAAAACCAAGCCCTCCACCAATTTGTCCAATGAACAAATCACGTTTTCCATCGGATGTAATGTCTTCAAACCAAACCGCGCAACGCTCACCTTCGTTTATGCCTTCGAAGTCTGTGGTATCCAATGTGAAGTCACCCAAAAGATTTCCAGATACATTCGAGAAGTGATTGACTTGACCAGTTTCGGTTCCCAATAAAACTTCCCACTCGTTTAATTCATTCTTGAAAAAATGAGGAATGCTATATCCGAATATTCCTAAAATGTTCGAGGCTACCATTCCACCCAACGTGTCCTCTCTAAACTCATACAATGCATCGTTGGCGGTTCCAATGTTCGCATAATAATTCACATTACCGTTCTTCTCTCCCACAGCTAAATCCAAGAGACCGTCATCGTTCAAATCGACATATTGCGGGGCTGCAAACTGACCAACATCTATCGTGAGTCCATTATTATCCTGCAATAAAACACCGTTGTCTGAAAATACAAATCCATTCGATCCAGCAGCCGCATTTTCATAACGCACCAAATATCCATTCTGAACGCCGACTAACAAATCTTTATCGCCATCCCCATCATCGTCCCCGAAGGTAATGTACTTACTATCCAAGGTATCCGTAGCCAAAGGCAGCCAGTTGTTCGAATTGAAATCGAATGAAGGGACTGTTGGTGTGCCATTGTTATAGTAACAAAAAATGCGAGAAGTGTGATTGTTACTAGGGGTTATAGGATCGAATGATTTGCGATTCGTGATGAGCAAATCTTTCAAGCCATCACCATTCACATCTTCCAAAACCGGATATGCTCCAGTGCCCAATTCAATCATGTCGTGCTGTAGAAAATCGTCCATCACAAATTGAAATTGTGGAGACGCTTCACCACCGATATTTTCATAATACCAAACGCTATTCACATCTTCGGCTGTTGCATAAGCATTCGGAGAAACTAACAAATCGCTCACAGCATTGTTGTTCACGTCTTCGTAATATGCACATGGAAACAACGGTAGATTCACAGGAAGAGAATTACCAACTTGTGCAGGAAAGTCGAATTGAACAGTAGTTGCACTGTCGAGCCCGTTCACTGCATTTTCAAAAAAGATGGCACCCAAATTATTTTCAGACACATCTCCGATTACAAAATCTTTAATCCCGTTGTTATCGAGATCAATAGAACATATCGAACTACCCGTATGCAGTCGATCACTTGAACGGGGATCTGTCACGTTGAAACCGCAATCGAAATCAGCTCCTTCCAAAATTGAAAAACTCTCGGGACTTTCTCCGAACATGCCGTAGCATCTGTTCCCACAGATAAAGTTTGTTGTCTCGCAATTGCCCGTTTCCGATTGCATCGACTTGAAGAAATAAACGGTAGTCGATTGTTCGGTGTATGAGAAAATATCTAGATCGCCGTCGCCATCGTAATCTGTGATGGAAGGAACATCTAAACTAACCGTATAGATAGGTGCAGAAAATGGACTTCCGAAATCGTATTCCGACTCTATAGAAGCGCCGTTGTTAACAGGTTCAAAAGATAACACACCGTTCGAAGAGGTGTTCTTCCACAATTTAATTCCGCTGTAATAATTCGCGAAAATATCTTCTTTTCCGTCACAGTTGTAATCGCGAAGCAACACCCAATTCGTCAGCCCCGTAGGAAAGGCCGCATTGTATTCACGTGTGTATCGATAATAAGTATCTCCTTGGACATCGCCCATGTTAATGAAAATAGAAATGCGCGAACCGATTCGATCGAAAATGAAAATATCCAAGTTCCCATCGCCATTTGCGTCTATTCTTGATATCTGACAAGAATTCAATCCGCCTGCCCAAGGGTTCTGCATGTAGAATCCGTTGGCGCTAACAGGAGTGGTATAAGATCGCAAAAGTGGTTGACCGAACACCTCAAGAGTGGCCAAACACAGAAGCAGAAGAATATATTTTTTCATACATTCAAATATACCATTTGCACCATCAACAATTAAGAAGTTTCTTTGCAATATGAACGCATCTCTTACATTTCTATTAGCAGGCCTGTGTATTGTAATCGCAGGAGCCTTGGTTTTCTTTTTAATGGAGAAACAACACAAGCACAACGAAAATCGCTGGAACGCGGAATTACGCAAGACCAACGCCTCTGCTCTTTCATCTTTGCGTTTGTCAGCTTACGAGAGACTAATTGTTATGTTGGAAAGATCACGTCCAAGCAGTGTTGTATTGCGAAGCAATCGTCCGGGTATGACATGTACGTTGTTGCAGTTGGAAATGATTCGCAACATTCGTGAAGAGTTCGATCACAACGTATCGTTGCAGATGTATGTAAGCGAGCATACATGGGCAAACATTCAACAAGCGAAGAGTGACATCTTAGAATTATTTAAAGTCTCTTACTCGAAAGTGAATCCGAACGACAACGCTATGTACCTCAGTAATTTCGTTATGGAGATGGAAGCAGCGGTGGGAAATCCGGCTATTGAGAATGCGTTGAAGTTGTTGAGGATTGAGATGATGTCGCATTACGCGTAATGACTGCGGCGAAGGCGAAATGCTTCGCGAGGGCAACTAAAGTTGCGAGGGTCCTTCGGACGAGGGTTTAACAACGCAGTTCAAACAACGAAGTTCCAACAACGAAGTTCCTTCTTACCCTCTCTTACCTTTTCTTACCTTATTCTAATCACTCGCCCCATCTTGAGATCTCGCTCAACCGCCGTAATCTCAAACTCAGAAAGTTTTTTAGCAGAAGAACTATAGATTAAACTTTCACCATTGACATTTTTCAAAACAGTGTCTGGAAGATTCGCGAAGGAGATACGACCTGGAATTAAATGATGACCAATCTCCTGATTAAGCGCCGATCTGTTTGCGCTTGGTACTAATGCCTGATATTTATCCAGACCCTTCCCACGCAGAACAGCATCTGAGGGAACCAATAACGTATACTCGCTTTTCTTCAAGGAGTCTGACCAATCGCTTAACTCAACTAAACTGGCCCAAACAGATGTCTCGTAGTCTGAACTTAAAAAAGCAAGAATGTTCTCTTCCTTCTTCGAGTAAACCGAACGTTCATTCGACTTCGACGATGAAACAGGAATATCCTGCTCTGAAGAAGAACAGGCCTGCAACAGTAGAATGATTCCAATGTAGCAGGCCTGTTTCATTTCAATATAAAAATTAAGCTTTCACCTTCGGAGATGCCGAAAGCAATGCTTCACTTGCGTAGTCTTTAAATTTCTCGAAGTTGGTAACGAACTTCTCTGCTAACTCATTCGCCTTCGCGTCGTATGCGTCTTTGTCTGCCCATGTATTACGTGGGTTTAACATTTCCGCAGGAACCTCTGGACAAGCTGTTGGCATTGCCAATCCGAATACTTCATGTGTTGCAAATTCAACATCATTCAACTTTCCTTCCAACGCTGCAGTAATCATTGCACGTGTGAAGCTCAATTTCATGCGGCTTCCAACTCCGTAAGACCCTCCAGACCAACCGGTGTTGATCAACCACACTTGTGCTCCGCTCTCATCAATCTTTTTACCTAACATTTCTGCATATGCAGTCGGATGCAACGGCAAGAAAGGCGCACCGAAACATGCACTAAATGTAGTCGTTGGCTCAGTAATTCCAGCTTCAGTACCCGCAACTTTCGCAGTGTACCCGCTGATGAATTGATACATTGCCTGCTCCTTGGTAAGCTTGCTAATCGGAGGCAATACACCGAATGCATCGCATGTCAAGAAGAAAATATTCTTTGGAATACCACCCACACTTGGATTCATCGTGTTGTCGATGTGCTCCAATGGGTAGCTCACACGTGTGTTCTCGGTCTTCGCGCTATCAGCGTAATCGGGAGTCACTCCGTCGTCTTCAAAACCAATGTTCTCTAACAACGCTCCGAACTTAATCGCATCGTAAATCTGTGGCTCTTTCTCGCGAGACAAGTCAATGGTCTTCGCGTAACATCCACCTTCAAAGTTGAATACCGTTGTATCGGTCCATCCGTGCTCGTCATCACCAATCAATCTTCTGTTCGGATCGGAAGACAACGTTGTCTTACCCGTCCCCGAAAGACCGAAGAACACGGCAGTATCTCCGTCTTTACCTACGTTAGCAGAACAGTGCATTGACAATACATTCTTCTCGTGTGGGAGAACATAGTTCAAAACTGTAAAGATTCCTTTTTTGATTTCACCGGTGTAACCTGTTCCACCAATAATCGCCATTTTCTTTGTGAAGTCGATGATTGCGAAGTTGTGTTGACGCGTTCCATCGATTTCCGGATCTGCCATGAACTCTGGGGCACAGATGACATGCCACTCTGGGGTCATGGTTGTTAATTCTTCAGCACTTGGACGCAAGAACATGTTGCTTGCGAACATGTTGCTCCAAGGGAATTCAGTTACTACGCGCACATTCATGCGGTAGCGAGGGTCTGCGCATACATAAGCATCGCGTACATAAACTTCTCTCCCATTCAGGTAAGCACACATGCGCTCGTACAAGCGTGTGAATTTATCTGAATCG
>Ga0315899_10002113_pt1 | contig 22216 bp, 20 predicted proteins | sample LakEriMetagenome_2_FD_203518 | JGI IMG/M metagenome (GOLD analysis project Ga0315899, IMG submission 203518) | Freshwater fungal communities from buoy surface, Lake Erie, Ohio, United States - Buoy 4 MA112 | ecosystem: Environmental > Aquatic > Freshwater > Lake | place: USA: Lake Erie, Ohio... | reverse complement strand
CCCACGGAGTAGCCGGCGAGGATTGTGCCATCAGCGGAGAATGGTGTTGCCTGCCGATTCGTAGTCGCCGCTCAGCGCGCCGAGATCGGTCCAGCCTGTGGCAGCGGTCCAGCGGGCCATGCGGAATGTGCCATCTTCGACGCGCGAGAGGAGGCCAGCCGCGAAGTTGCCGTTGTCAGAAACATCGGCGGCGGAGGAAGCGTCGTAGTCGATGTCGTTGGGGAAGGGCATGCCCTCGATGGGATTGGAACCGACGATGCGGAAGCCGAGCTGCGGCGAGGTGTTCTCGCCGATCGTCACGAGGCCGTCGGGTGTGATCGCGCGGGAGAAGATTTGCGATTCGGGATTGATGCCGTTGACTTGCACGAGGCCGGTGGCGGCGGACCAGCGGAAGGCGCGGAAGCCGACGTTGGGGACGTACATGGAGCCGACGACGACGCCAGTGTTGGAGACGCCGTACGCGTCGGAGAACGCGGGGTTCTGGGGTTCTTCACCCGGCGGGAGGCCCAGGCGCGTGAAGGTGGCTTGCGCGTGAGCGGAGCCGGCGACGAGGAGGAGGGTGGTGAGGACGGATGCGAGCTTCATGGGGACCTCCGGCATAAGGTGACGATTGCGGAATATATACGCTTTGACAATGGTGGGCGTTGAGGGGGTTGGGACAAATTCGCGAAAAATCGCGCTAAGGCAGCGTGAAGGTGCGTGTGCGGGGAGCACGAAGCGGAGGTTCTTGGACGGTTGCGGCGGAAGCCGACTAGCCTGCGTCATGGCACGTGTACCAGTGATGCGAGTGACGAGTCCGAAGCAGTGGGAGGTCGCGCTGACGCCGATTCGCAGCGAGATTGTGCAAGGGCTGCGGTGTCTGGGGCCATGCTCTGCGGCGGAATTGGGCAAGATGCTCGATCGGCCGGCGGACACGTTGTATCGCCATTTGGAAGCGCTGCAGCGCGCGGGGTATGTGGTGGAGACGGGCACGCGCAAGCGCGGGCGGCACGTGGAGCGGCTGTTTGATTTGACGGCGGACGACTTTGCGATGGGGTTCGCGGATGCGTCGTCACCCGTGGGACGGCAGGGCATTGTGCGGACGGGCGAGGCGTTCCTCGATGCGATGCAGCGAGCGTTGGAAGGATCGGCGATGGCGGGGGAACTGCAACTGCCGAATCCGGAGCCCAACTTTGTCATCAACTATGAAGTGAGCTGGCTGAAGCCCGAGGACTTTCGCAAGGCGCGGGCGCTGATGTATCAGATCAAGCAGTTGATGGACGGTGCGCGGCCCACGCGCGATGGGCGGCTGTATGCATCGATCACGGTGATGTGTCCGGTCACGCGGAAGCAGCGGCCTTCGAGTGCGAAAGAGGGGAAGAAGAAATCGTCGCGGGGGCGGGGTGGGCAGAAGTGAGATGAGGTGACGGCTTGCGCGCTGGAACTCGTGGAGAGGGAAGTAATGTGACTTGCCGTGAAGCATCGGCGGTCACCGTTGTGCCGCGTGCCTATTGAAATGGAACTGTGACCACTTTACCGCTCGGCAAAACAAATCTGACGGGATAGTCAGGCGGTGCCCAGCCGTTCTCGAGGTATCTAGCGGCGTAGGCGTGCGCAATTTCCAAGCCGTCTTCGTCGGTTAAGTCGCGGAAACGAGTCGGGTCATCATGAATCCAACCTCCGGAGTATCTGAGGTCGTATGTTTTTCCGCCGTCTTCGTCCTTGGAAAGTATGGTCTCCCACCCCGTGGTCCATCCGTCTCGGACGTACAACATCATGCGACTGCTCGGCACGAATTTGCCCGCCATGGACGTGTCCTTTCGATTCCGCTCGCGACGATGGTAACGCGGGCATGCCGCCTCCGTTGTGAAGAAGCATGCTTTGCCATGTAAAGCATGCATGGATTGCAACTGTGTAGCAGGTCGTACGTGTTCCGCACGTGCCTGAGGTTGCGCCACCGGGCGGCAGTTGCACAAATCACTGCGCATGTGTTAGCCGTGCGGCGCGCGTTTGTCGCACTGCGTGGTGTGCACACCGTTTTCAGCGTGTGCCCAACTTTGTGAACCGCACCGCTTGAAAGGAACGTCTCCATGCAACCCATCATCCGCTCTGCCGCTGTATCCGTGACGATTCGCACGCTTGCTCCCATCGCTCTGGCGATGTTCGCGGGTCTGGCGGTTGCCGGCCCCATCAACCCGCCCGCTGGTCCAGTGACTTCAACCATGAAGACACTCAGCGAAGTTGAGCCGCGCATCGCGATCAATGCGACCAACACGCCGGGCGATGCCGATGCAACGCCGAGCATGTTCAAGATTACTCAGCCCGGCTCGTACTACCTCACGGGCAACATTACCGGCGTAGCGGGCAAGCACGGGATAGAGATCGTCTCGACCGGCGTGACGATCGATCTCAATGGCTTCTCTCTCAAGGGCGTCCCGGGCACGCTCGACGGCGTCTTCGTGGCCGGAAACTACAGAGGCACCACCATTCGCAACGGAGTGGTCTCGAGCTGGGGTGACGACGGCATCGATGCCTATACAGCCTTCGGGGGAGGCCGCATCGAAGGTGTGATCTCGCACTCCAACACGGGCGATGGCATCCGGGCAGGCATTGCCATGACTGTGACGACGTCCGCCGCGACCAACAACCAGGGCGATGGAATCGTCACCAGCGAGTCGTGTACGGTCATTGGGTGCACTGCGTACAACAACACGGGTACGGGCGTTGTAGCGGGACCCGGCAGCACAGTTGAGAACTGCTCATCGATGGGCAACAACGGACGCGGGTTCTCTGCCGACCTCGGCTCGACCGTGCGAGGTTGCACAGCCACGGTCAATGGGAGCGATGGCATCTCATGCTCCATTTCTTGCACCATTCAGAATAACACCCTCGCCAGGAACGGCGTGCTTCTGACCAACGGAGCGGGCATCTATGTGACTGGTAACGACAACCGCATCGAGGGAAACAACTGCTCGGGTGCTGACATTGGCCTTGACATCGCCGCCAGTGGCAACATCATCATGAAGAACACCTGCTCGGGCAACACGAACAACTGGTCGATCGTCGCGGGCAACGCCGTGGCTCCGATCGTCAACGCGGGCACCAACGCCGCCAGCATCAACGGCAACTCGTACACGGGCGGCCTGGGCAGCACCGACCCCAACGCAAACTTCACCTATTGAGCCTCCACTGCTTCACCGTCTTCTACACGGCTGCGGCGAGCCTGAGTGGCACGCCGTGCGATTCAGAAAGGACTCAACTTTGTCACACACCAAACACATGACAATCACGGGGCTTGTTGCGACTGCTTTCTTCGCGTCAACCGGACATGCCCAATCCAACATCGCTGCCGCGGCCAAGTATTGCTATACGGAAAACGTCGGCTGGCTGAACTGGCGCGACGCCGGCAGCCCTCAGACGTCGCAAGGCGTTCAACTGAACGCGGCAAGCACGTTTCTCCAAGGCTTCATCTGGGCTGAAAACGTCGGTTACATCAACGTCGGCGACGGCACGCCTGCCAACGGCACCGCATATGCGAACCCGACCAGCGGCAGCGTGATTGGCACGCCCGACTTTGGTGTCAACATCGACCCGAGCGGCAACCTGTCTGGTTATGCCTGGGGAGAAAACATCGGCTGGATCAACTTCGGCGTCGCCACGCTGGCCAGCAATCAGCAGGCTCGCTTGCAAAGCGACGGCAAACTCCGCGGCTATGCGTGGGGTGAGAACATCGGCTGGATCAATCTCGATAGCACGCAGCAAGGCAAGTATGTTTCCTTCGGCGGAAGCTGCGATGTCATCGACTTCAACGGCAACGGCGTCTTTCCAGAAGATCAGGACGTCGTCGACTTCTTCAATGTCCTCGCGGGCGGCGCATGCTCCAGCGGCAACTGCCAGGACATCGACTTCAACAACAACGAGGTCTACCCGGAGGACATGGACGTGATCGACTTCTTCACGGTGCTTGCGGGCGGCGCGTGCTCAACGGACGTGCCGTGAACGAAGATGACCATTGAGCGATGTTCGTTGCCAGTTCGTGGCAATCAACGTGAAGGACGCTGATGGAGACTCTCCCTCAGCGTTTTTCATTTCGTCGTTGCAGAGCGGCATGACGGATGCAACTTGCAACTCCGTATGCATTCGGCAGGCGGGTGGCGCGGGGTTCAGCGCTTTTCGCGGCTGACGACTTCACCTTCGATGATGACGCCGACGCAGTGCGTGGTGTACTCAAGGGGGTCGCCTGAGTAGAGGGCGAGGTCGCCGTCTTTGCCGAGTTCGATGCTGCCGACGCGGTTGTCGATCTTGAGGATCTTGGCGGCGTCGATGGTGATGGCGCGAAGGGCGTTTTGCATGCCCATATTGCCTTGGCCTGCGGCGACGCCGGCTTCGAAGAGGACGACGCGGGCTTTGGGGACGTAGCTTTCGAAGCCGCCCTGGATGGCGACGCGGATGCCTGCGTCCTGGAGTTTCTTGGCGGTTTCGGCGCTCTTGTTTTCCATTTCGCCGTAGCCGCGGGCCATGGTGGGGTGGACCATGACATCGATGCCAGCGGCTTTGAGCTCGTCGAGCATGATGGAGGCTTCGGCTGCGCCGTCGAGGATGATCTTGATGTTGAATTCTTCGGCGACGCGCAGGATGGCGGCGATGTCTTGGGCGCGGTGGGCGGTGACGGCGAGGGGAAGTTCACCCTTGAGGACGCGCACGAGGGTTTCGAGTCGCAGGTCGCGCGTTGGAGGTTTCTTATCTTCGGGTTTGGCGTCAGAGGCGTTCTCTGTGGGCAGTTTGTCTACAAACTCGGTCAGTTTGCGTTGGTATTCCTGCGCTTTGAGCAGTTGATCGCGCAGCATGGCGATGGTTTTGGCGCGGGTGCCTGGTGCGCCGCCCGGGCGGCTTGCGCCGGGACCGATGGTGGCGACGACCATGGCTTCGCTGACGACGAGGGCTTCTTCGACGGTGTTGCCGCGGGTTTTGAAGATGGCGGTCTGGCCGCTGATGAGTTCGCCGGGCGCGTGGCCTGTGTTGACGGTGGTGATGCCGTAACTGCGGAGGTAGGCGACGAGGGGATCGAGGGGGTTGTAGGCGTCGATTGCGCGCAGCTCGGGCTGCATGGGTGAGCTGGATTCGAGCTGGTCTTGATCCTGCTTCTGGTTGGCGATGCCGCTGACGCCCACGGTGCAGCGGACGTCGATGAGGCCGGGGGTGACGACGGCGGCTTCGAGGGTTTCGTAGCCGGCGGGGATGGCGGTGGTGGCGGCGGGGCCGATGGCGGCGATCTTGCCGTCGGTGATGACGACGACGGCGTTGGTCATGGGCTCACCGGCCATGGTGTAGAGGGTGCCGGCCTTGACGGCGACTTGCGCGATGGCGCTGGTGAGAAGCGAGGACGCGCACACGACGAGGCTGGCGACACACGTGCGAAGTTGCATGGGCGAGTGTAGAGGCAGGTGGCCATGAAAAAACCGGTCGCGAGCGACCGGTTGGTTGTTGGCTTGATGTGGTGCGATGCTTAGCCGCCCCCCATGCCCTGCATGGCGGACATGATGGACTTGAGGAAGGCGTCGGCAGCGGCGCCGGAGTCGGCGAATTCGCCCGCTTCGACCTTGGCGGCGAGCTCCGCGGCGGAGGTGGACATCTTCTCCATGAGGGGCAGAGCCATGGCGGCCATGCCTTCAGCGGCGCCGAGGCTCATCTTCCACTGGCCTTCAACCTGCACGGCTTCCATGGGCATGGGCGAACCGGGGAGGCTGATGAGGACGGTTTCGCCACGCATGGCGTAGCTGATGGAGGCGGGGTCGACGGTGGAGAAGTCGTTGGACTTGAGCATCTGCGCCATCATGCCGCCTTGGGGCGTCTTGCCCATGGCGGTGGCGAGGTCTTCGTTGAACTTGGCCTTGAGAGCGGTTTCGAGCTTGTCGATGCCTTCGCTGACTTTGGACTGGAGGTCGATGAGCTTCTTGCCGTTGTCGGTCTCGGCGTGCATCATGGCGGCGGCGCCGGCGAAGTCTTTGGCCTTGGAGAAGTCGATGAGCTCGGCGACCATTTCCTTGGCGGCGACGGGGATGCCGTCGGCGTCGAGCTTGGGCGGCGGGGCCTTGCCGGAGAGGTCGAGAGCTTCACCCTTGACGACCTTGTCGAGCTTGCCGATGAGTTCGCCCAGTTGCTGCATGCGTTCGCGCGTGGGGCCTTGGATCTGCACGCCTTGCATGCTGGACTGAGCTTCCTGCAGGGCCTTGCTGGCTTCGTCGACGCTGGACTTGCGGAGCTCGGTGAGAGCGTTGATGCGGGCATCGAAGTCGGCCTTGGCGGGCAGGGCGGGGCTGGCCTTGCTGAGGACATCGAGCGTGCCGATCATGCTGTCGAGGAGCTGGGCGCGGCCGTAGTGGAGGCCGGCGATGGAGATCTGGGCGGAGCCGCTCGTGATGCGGGCTGCGCTAACGCCGCCGGAGCTGGGCTTGTCGCCCTGGGCCTTGCGGGTTGCGCTGACGACCTTGTTGAAACCGCCTGTGGCCTTGGTGAAGGCGGGGAGGTAGGTTTCGTCGTGGGCCTTCATCAGTTCGTTGACGAGCGCGTCGATCTGCGAAGCGATGCGGCCGGCATCGGCCTGGGCCTGCGTGTCGGTCTGCTGGCTTTCGCTCTTGCGGGCGCTGAGCTCGCCCACGGCGCGGTCGAGGGCGGTGATCTGAGCTTCAAACTGATTGACCATCACGTTCGCTTCGGCGAGCTGGGGCTTGAGCGAGTCGATCTGAGCGAGGAGGGTTTCGCCAGCGACGCGGTGCACGTCGCCTTGCTTGCGGAGATCAGCGGACTGCTCGATGAGCGAGACGGCATCGCGTGCGCTCATGCTGCTGGCGCGCTGCGTGAGCTGCGAGGCTTGATCGAAGATGGCCTTGGCGGCGTCGAGCTCGGTCTTGCTGCGGGCTTCGAGGTCGGTGAGTTGCGAGGTGAGGGTGGAGCGCTTGGCGGTCCACTCAGCGAGGTCTTTCTGGCGGTCGCTCTTCTGCTTGGTGAAGTCGGCGAGGTCGCGAGCTGGGTTGAAGGCGGCGGCGGCGGTGCCGACGGCGTTGTAGTTGGCCCACTGGCTGCTGCGCTCGCTCAGGAGGGCGAGGTTGGAGCGGATGAGGCCTTCGGCGGGCGTGATGGCGCCGGCGTCGGCTTCGGCCTGGGCGAGGTCGGCCTGGGCGGTGAGGAGGATCGCGCTCATGGCTTCGCCCGAGTCACCCTGGGAGACCTGGGTCAGGCCGCTGGCACCCTTGCGGGTGCCGGTGGCGAGGTCTTCGGGGGTGATGGAGGAGATGCCGGAGCTTTGGACCTGGTTGGCGGCGTCCTTGACGGCGCGAGCGGAGGGGGACTCATCGGCGCAACCTGCGAGCGACAGGACGGAGCCGGCGCACAGCAACAGAACACAGGTGGGGCGGCCGATGGGGCGAATGAACTTGCTCATGACAATCCTTCTATACGCACACACAGCCCGCCCGGGTCTGTACCAGGCGCGCATCCAACAAGACAACCGCGCCGACCTCGGCGCGACAACCAGAGTTGCGACTGTAGGACCGCCCTTACCGGGGCTGCGGCTCTGACTTGGGATCGGCGTTGCGATCGCCGGCTTGGGTCTTGAGTGGACCGGGGACGGGCGGGGCGTACTCGATCGGGTAGCCGGTGCGATTCTCGTACATGGATTGGATCCATGCGACGGTGGCGCGGAAGTTGGGATCGTCTTCGCCGTCGAAGACGGGCTTCCAGACGCGGCCCATGCCCTTGACCTCGGGGTGAGGGAAGAGGGCCTTGTTGCGCGGCAGGCCCATGTGGAGGAGTGGGCTGCGGGCGGGCTGGGCGAAGTCGATCAGTCCCTGGCCTTGGGCGGTGCGGAAGCGATCGATGATGAGGAAGTTGGTGTAGGCGGAGCGGTCGTTGTTGGGACGGCGTGTGTAGAGGAAGAGGCGGCCGGCTTCTTCGCCGCCGTGGCACTTGGTGGTGGAGCAGGCGTTGATGAGCCAGGTGCGGTGGACGTTGTCACGGAACTGGCGCATGCTGCGCGGGTTTTCCTGGACTTCGACCTTGTCGTAGAACTCGCGTGCGCGGAGATCGAAGAACCAGGCGAGGATTTCCGCCGGCTTTTGGCGGAGGAACTGCTCGCGGCCTTCGGGGGTCGTGGGGACCTGGCCTCGGCCTTCGACGAGCTGACCGGCGTATTTGGTCATGAACTGCTCGACGGCGGCGCGGGGGATGAGCATGCGCGGCGGGTCTTTGAGATCGACCTCGAAGACGCGGATGAGGTTGATCTGCTCGTCGGAGAGGAGCGGGAACTCATCCATGGCGTCGCGCGGGGCGATGACCTTTTCGCGCTGTTCGCGGGGTTCGCGCGGGGCGGTGGGCTGCACGCCTTCGAGCTTGAGTTGCTCTTCGAGAACGATCTTGAGCTGGTTGGCGCCGGGGTGGTCGGGCTCGGCCTTGAGGGCGCGTTCGACTTCACGGAGGGCGAGGTCGTGGCGGCGGCGTTCGTGGAGCCAGCGGGCGAGCTTGAGGAGGCCTTCGACGTCTTCGTCGGGGGTGTTGGCGCGGAAGCGCTGGTAGCGTTCTTCGATGGTGGGCAGCTCGGCGAGGCGAGCGACCTGATTCATGGCGAAGGTGGTGTTGACACCCTGAATGTTCAGAATGATGCTCTCGGCGTCCTGGGAGATGAGGATTCCAGTGACTTTCTGACCATCTTTCAGGGTGAGTTCGGTTTCGCGCTGCTCGACCTTGGTGGGGGCCGGAGCTGGTTTTTCGTCGGGCGCGGGGGCGTTTTGCATGGCCCACGCGCAGCCGACGGCGAGGCAGATGCCAGCCGCTGCGGTGAGGGTTCGCGCCGCATACCAACGATGTCGCTTCCGAACAGGCATCAGCACACCCAGGTTCAATCCAAGGATCGCGGGGCCGGCCACGCGGGCCAGTCGCTCTTTCCGCTGGGCGATGGTAGGGGTGTCACGCGGCCCGCATTGCCTGCGCGATGCTTGTGAGTGCGGCGAAATCGAGTCCGAGGCGCTTCATGAGGGTGCGGATGTCGCCTGCGTTAGGCTCGTTGTAGACCTTTGCCGCGCGGTTGAGGGGCATCTGGGAGCCTGTGAGGGTGTTGATGAGGACGGGCATGGTGTCGCCGTCGGTGGTGATGCGGAGGGGCCCGCTGACGGGCTTGTTGAACTGGCAGACCCAGGGGCCCATGCGGACGGTGGCGCCGGGGTAGATGCGCGTGCGGACGGTGAGGGAGAACTCGGTGTGCTGGGCGATCATCTGTGCGACGCGGGTGACGGCCTTCATGAGGCGCTGCATCATGGCGGCGCTCTGCTGCTTGGCGAACTCCAGCTGGGTGAGCTCTTCGGCGTGGGATGCGCCGCGGGCTTTGACACTTCGGAGTTCGGTGAGGCGCTGGGTGTCGCGATCGAGGCGGCGCTGGAGGAGCTCGTGCAGACTGGTGAGGCGTTCGACGACGGCGCTGAGGGCGGGGCATTCACCAAGCTCAAGCGTGGTTTCGCCGCCGCTTTCGCAGCCGAGTTCGCCAAGCTCACATGCCATGCCGGTGGTGACGTGTCCGCGGATGACGCTGCAGTTGGGAGCGCGGAGGCGGCGACCCACGAGGAGTTCGCAGTTGTTGAGTTCTTTGGTGATCTCGGCGTCGCGTCCGGCGGTGGCGCGGACGTTGGTCATGTATTTGGCGCGGAGGTCTTTGCCGGCGCGGACGGATCCCTTTTCGCGGGCGGCGATGCCTTGCTCAAGGAGCATGGAGCCGTCGGCGTCGAGCGTGGCGGCGTCGACGAGGTCGCGCACCTTGATGCTGCCTTTGGCGCGGACGCTGAAGCAGTCGCGCACGCCCTTCTCGATGATGACGTTGCCGGGGAAGACGACGTTGCCGGTGGAGAAGTCGACGTTGCCTGCGATGACGACGGTGCTGTCGATGCGGAGGCGATTGTTCTTGCGAATGAGGCGACCTTCGCGCAGGGTGACGATGTCGCCATTGGCGCGAAGTTCGAGGTGGTGATCGAGTGATGGCGTGAGGGCTCGTGCGGGTTTGGCGGGGACGAGTTCGCCCAGGACATTGACGCCGTCTTTGCCGTGGACGGCTGGAATGATGCGGGCGACGGTGGTGCCGGCGGGAACCCAGTCGATCTGTCCGCGCGAGTAGTGGCCATCGGCGGCAGTTTCGGCGCGCGGGAGCTCGAGCATTTCGAGGTGGGCGTCGATGCCGTGGACGGGGGCGGTGCCTCGCAGGACGATCTGTCGGAGGTGTTCCGCGCCGCGTTCGAGATATTCGCGGATGACCCACTTAACGCCGGTGTCGCGATCTTTGCCGCGAACGACACCTGCCTCATCCAGGCGCATGTGGAGATAGGCCTCGATCAGCAGATCGGGCGAGATGCCCTCGCTGAGGACGAGATAAGCCTCGGACTTGTCGGCGGTGATCTCCACGCGAACAAGGCGCTCGAGGCTGGTGTGCGGATTGTCCCCTGAAGCAAGCATGATCCGGCGAGGCTCCCAATTCCTCGCGCGTCGCCGTCATGGGCGACGCAGTTCGATACGTTGCCGCGCCCCACCCACGGTGCGCGGCATGTCCCTCCCGAGCAGATGGATTACGCGGCGGCGGACTGTCCGCACTTGGCGAGCGTTTCCTGAATGCGCTGGCTGAGCAGGTCAGGCGTGAAAGGCTTGACGACGTAGTTGTTGACGCCGGCCTTGATGGCTTCGATGACGCGGCTCTTTTCCGCTTCAGTCGTAACCATGATGATGGGCGTGGATTTGTTGGTGGACCGCCAGGCCTTGACGAAGGTCAGGCCGTCCATATTGGGCATGTTCCAGTCGACGAGCATGAGGTCCGGGCGGAAAGCCGGGGCCTTGCTGAGCGCGTCCTGGCCGTCGCAGGCTTCGAGCACTTCGGTGTGACCGAGCTGCGCGAGGACAGCCTTCTGGATATTGCGCATTGTCTTGGAATCGTCAACGAGAAGAATCCGCATGTTTCACTTCCTGGTTCAGTCGGGTGCGAGTTCATCGTCGCACGCGCGTGTGTGCTTGTGTGAAAGTCCCCGAACGGTTCACGCCTTGGCGGGTTGGGCGGTCACGGCACCTGTCTTGGCGGGTGCAGCGACGGGAGAAGGCTTGATCATGACTTCGATGTAAAGATCGCCGCAATCCGTGCCGCACGGAATGACGACGCAGGGAATGTCGCTCTGGCGCGCGACGTGGTGGTTGCCGCCGATGATGACGCTGGGGCAGCTGATGGCGACTTTCTTGTCCTTGAACATGGCCTTGGCGCCGCCGCTGACCATGTTGACGAGTTCACCGACGGCGTCGGCGAAGTCGGGCGTGCCGAGCTGCATGGGGCTGCCGGCGAAGAGGGCGACGACATTCTCAGCGGTCTTCTGCGGGAAGGCGAGAACGACGCTGCCTTGGACGTCGCCACTCATGCCGATGATGCCTGAGACGTCGTGATTGGGGTTGTCATCCTTCTTCACGAACGGTTCCTTGACCGTCACCTGAAGCTGCATCATCGTCGAGAAGACGTTCTGGATGCTGGCGATGAAGGGCTTGATGTACATCGGGTCCATGCTTGACGAGCTCCTTACAGAGGTGCGGTCGGCACCGGGTTGAGATCTGATTCAGCGACTTGCGTTCCCTGATTTCCGTTAGACTGGCTTGCGTTTATCTACCTTCGGCCATCGAGATGAGCCGATCCACGTCAACGATCAAACTGACGCCGCCATCGTCGCGAACTGTCGCGCCGCTCACGGCCTTGGGCATCGAATTTGCGCCGGTCTCGTCCAGCGCTTTGATGACGACTTCCTGCTGACCGATGAGGCGGGTGACCATGAGGCCCACGCGCTTCTCGTGCTGCTGCAGCACGACGGCGAAGGGGCTTTCACGGCGCTTGTCAGCGGGTTGATTGAAGAGCTCGGCGGCATCGACCAGCGGGAGGACCGAGTCGCGCAGACGCATGACGCGGTGACCGCCGATGCTGCTGATCTGATCGTCCTGCGGACGGACGATTTCGAGGATGCTGCCCAGGGGCAGTGCGTAGATCTCGTCACCCACGCCCACCATCATGGCGGGCAGAATGGCGACAGTGAGCGGAATCGTGATGCTGATCGTCGTGCCCTTGCCCAGTTCGCTGGAGAGTTCGATGGAACCCTTGAGCTTGTGGATGTTGGTGCGAACGACGTCCATGCCCACGCCACGGCCTGAAAGATCGCTGACCTTTTCGGCGGTGCTGAAGCCGGCTTCGAAGATGAAGTTCCAGATTTCGCGATCGCTGAGAGTGGCGACCTGTTCAGCGGTGGCGAGGCCGCGCTCGACGGCCTTCTTGCAGATCTTCTCGCGAGAGAGGCCTCGGCCGTCGTCGATGACGAGGACGCGCACGTGGCTGCCTTCATGGCTGGCGCGGAGCGTGAGCGTGCCGGTCTCGCTCTTGCCTGCCTTCACGCGGTCTTCGGGCAGTTCGAGGCCATGGTCGCAACTGTTGCGAAGCAAGTGGACGAGCGGATCGCCCAGTTCTTCGATGACGCTCTTGTCAACTTCGGTGTCGCCACCTTCGATGACGAGCTGGATTTTCTTGCCGGTCTTGGCGGCAAGATCGCGGATCAATCGCGGGTAGCGCCCGAAGAGCTTGTCGAGGGGCTGCATGCGCGTCCGCATGACGGCGAGCTGGATGTCGCTGGTGACGCGATCAAGCGTGCCTGCCGCGGCAGTCATGGCTTCGGCGAGATCGACGTCGGTGTTGGCTGCGCCGGCTGCGCGACGCGTGAGTGCGCCGATGCGGTTCTTCTGGAGGACCAGTTCGCCCACGAGGTTCATGAGCGACTCGAGGCGACCGACTTCGACGCGGATGGTGTTCTCGACGGCCTTGGCGTCGTGCTTTTCGCCGGTTTTTTCGGCAGCTTTGGCATCGGCCTTGGTGTCTGTCGCGGGATGCGCGTTGGTCGGTGTCGCGGACTTGGTGATGTCGGCGGGCTCGGCCAGCGGGTGGGGCTCGTGCACGGGGGTGACGGGCTGGGCCGCCGGCGCGGGGTTGGCGGGTGTGGCGGCGATGCTGCTCCAGGCGTTCTCGAGCTGGTTGAGCAGTTCTTCCGCGGCGACTTCGCGCACTTCGCCGGCCTTGATGCCTGCGGCCTGACCATTGACGAGTTCGCAGAGCGAGCGCAGGTGCGGCATGACGTTGGTGAGAGCGTCTTGCTTGCTGGTGAGCTTGCTTGCGGCGCTGGCCATGGCCTGCGCGAGCTCGCCCATCTGGCCGTGTTCGAAGAAGTCGACGCAGCGACCGAGCTGTTCGCAGGTTTCGGCGAGAGTCTGCGCAGAGGCTTGGACATCTTGAGCGCCGGCGAGGGCGTTGAGGCCGGCCTGCACTTTGTTCATTGTTTCGTCGAGGTCGGCGACGAGGTATTCGAGCAGATCAGCCTTGCCGGGGCCCAGTTCGAGCTTGCGAACGTTCGCGCTGGCGGCAGCCTTGGCGTTGGCGGGCTGGGCGGGAGTCGTTGCAGCGGCGGGCGCGGCGGGAGTTGTGTTCGTTGTGGGCTGCGCCGGCTTGGCTGCGGGCGTCGCAGCATCGGGCGCGGCTTTGCCTTCGCCAATGGCTGCAAGCTGGGCGACGAGTTCGGCGCGGGGGACGGCGAGTTCTTCGCCCGCGGCGAGCTGGCTCATGTGCGTCTTGAGGATGTCGACGGCTTCGAGCAGCAGGTTCATCATCGCGGGGCCGACGACGACGACACCATTGCGAGCGGCATTGAGCGCGCTTTCGGAGCAGTGAGCGATGGCGACGAGATTGGTGAGCTGCAGAAAGCTCGCGCTGCCCTTGATGGTGTGCAGCGCGCGGAAGACTTTGTTGAGCAGCTCGGGGTCGCGCGGAGTCGACTCGAGCACTACCAAGTCCCCCTCCAGCAAGCCCAGAAGCTCGCCTGACTCAGTCAGGAAGTCCTGAACGATTTCTTGGTCAAATCCTGCGGGCACGGATCATCTCCTGTCTCGAGCGTGAATCACGCGGCGAGCTTGGCTGCCACCTTGGCCTTGCGATAACAGAACCCCTGGGCGATAGGCATCGCGGTGAACAAGTTGCTTGTGCGGATGTTTTCGCTGTGACCGATGAAAAGCGTGCCGTCGCTGGCGAGCTGGTCGCTGAAGCACTGCAGCACGGTGTCCTTCATGGCATCATCGAAGTAGATCATGACGTTGCGACAGAAGATGACATCGAAGGTGCCGAAGCGCTTGGCGCCCAGGCGGTCCTTGAGGTTGTGCAACTGGAAGTTGACCATCTTCTTGATCTGCTCGTCAAGCATCCACTGCTGCCCCTCCTGCTTGAAGTAGCGGCTCTTGACCAGCGGGGGCGTGGTGCGCATGGCGTAGTCGGTGTAGATGCCGCCCTGGGCGATCTCGAGGACCTTCTCGGAGATGTCGCAGGCGACGATTTCGATTTTCCAGTCGCTGGCGCGAAGGCCCAGGCTGCGGTGGATCTGGATGGCGAGGGTGTAGGGTTCTTCGCCGCTGCTGCAGGCGGCGCTCCAGATGCGGAGGCGCTTGACGCTCTTGCGTGCTTCGAGGAGTTCGGGGAGGACCTGCTTCTCAAAGACATCGAGCTGGGGCTCGTTGCGGAAGAAGCTGGTCTCATTGATGGTGATGCGGTTGAACATCTCCTGGAACTCGTCCTGCTGGTACGGTCCCATGGTGAGGAAGGCGATGTAGTCGTCGTAGTTTTCGAGTTCGAGCTCGGTCAGGCGCGAGCCCAGGCGCGACTCAAGGACGTACTTCTTGTTGTCAGGAAAGTGAATCCCGCTTCGCGTGTAGATGATCTTGCGAAGGTCGCCGAACTGCTTGTCGCTCATTGCGATGGCCATGCACGTCTCCGAATCCGGACTTGGAAGAAAAATGAATCGCGATGTCGAAGATGCGCGGGATCCTTCAAGACCGGCGCGGGTCGCATCGAAACGAGTGGTGATCAGGCGGCCTTGGCGGCGTCGCCACTGGCTTGATCAGCGAAGAGCTTGGCGATGTCGAGGAGGATGATGAGGCGATCCTCGAGCTTGCCGACGCCTGCGATGAATTCGCTGTCGATGCTGCAGACCATGGCGGGCGCGGGCTCGACGATGTCGCTGTTGATGCGCAGGACTTCGTGGACGCGATCGACGATGAAGCCGATGACGCGCTTGTGCACTTCGACGACGATGATGCGTGAGGCTTCGCTCTTTTCGCTCATGGCCATGCCGAACTTGCGGCGAAGGTCGATGACGGGGATGATCTTGCCGCGCAGGTTGATCACGCCTTCAACTTCCGGCGGGCTCTGGGGCACGCGCGTCAGTTCCATCATGCGGTTGATTTCCTGGACGGCGAGGATGTCAACGGCGAACTCTTCGTTGGCCACTTCGAAGGTGACCAGTTGAAGCTGCGTGACTCCGCTGTTGTTCGTCCCCTCGTTTTGCGTACCTTGCGTTGCCATACCCGTGTCCTCTCTGGAAAAGGCTGAACATGCCGCAGCGCGGCCCGTGGCTTTTTTCGTCGAATTTTCTGACCTACTTCACTGTGATTGCGCATGAATGCGCCACTTGTGCAGGGGAATCGCCCGCGTCACAGTTATGACGCGCGGCATCGCGTCAGGCGGCGCGATGAGCACGGCCCGCGCCGGCGAGACTCGCAAGCGCGTCGGCGATTTCGCGGGGCGTCAAGGCTGCGGCTGCGAGGCCACCCTCGACGATGGCCTTGGGCATGCCGTAGACGGCGCAGGTTTCACCAAGCTGGGCGAGGATGGTGCCGCCCGCGTGGAACAACTGCTTGCCGCCGATGGCGCCGTCGTCGCCCATGCCTGTGAGCTGGACGGCGAGCATGCGGTCTTTGCCGCAAGCGGCGGAGGCGAAAAGTTCGTTGACGCTGGGCTTGTACAGCGCGGACTCGGGCTTGGGGCTGATTTCCAAGCGGTACTTGCCGGCGCTCATGCGGTGCACGCGGGCGTGCTTGCCGCCCTGCGTGATGTATGCGGTGTTGGGCTCGAGGATGCAGTCATTTTCCGCGTGTACGACGCGAATCTTGCAGACTTCGTTGAGTCGTTCGCTCATGCTTTGGGTGAAGAGCGCGGGCATGTGCTGCGCGACGACGATGGGCATATTGATGTTGGCGGGCAGCGCGGTGAGAATGGATTCGAGCACCGGCGGGCCGCCTGTGCTGCTGCCGATCACGAGGCAATCAAAGGACTTGCCTGCGCTGTTCCACTCGCGCGGGACTGGCTTGGCTTGCGCGACGGCGGGCTTGAGGCTGGCGGCGCGGGCACTGGGGGCGATTGCCTTGACGCGTGCGATGATGTCGGCTCTGGTCTGCTCGTTGCCCGCGCCGATCTGGTCGGGCTCTTTGCAGATGACGTCGGTTGCGCCCATGCGCAGGGCCTTGAGGGCGTGCTGGCTGCCGGCGACGGTGAGAGTGCTGCAGACGAGGACTGCGGGGCGGGGCTCGGGGAGCAGGCGAATTTTGGAGAGGCAGGTGAGGCCGTCCATCACGGGCATCTCGATGTCGAGGGTGACGACATCGGGCTTGTGCTGGGCGATCTTCTTGAGGGCGTCCTCGCCGTTGTGCGCGGTGTCGACGATTTCGATCGATTTGTCGCTTGAAAGCAAGGCCGCGAGGGCCTTGCGCATGAAGGCAGAGTCGTCGGTGATGAGCACGCGCATGAGAGACTCCAGTATGGGAGCGAACAGCCGCTCTTCGCGGATATCGGTCGCATTCCGGGGTGTCTTCAGCAGCAGTGGGTGGATTCCCCCAAGGTCATGAGCGGCATTATCGAGCCGGTGAGAGGCCGGCGGGAATGCCTGTGGGCTCGTTGGGCGGCTGGGGGATGAAGGGGATGTACTCGAACCAGCGCTGGCCGCGGGAGAAGTGCGGGTAGGTGTAGCCTGCCGCGCTGGCGAGGGGAGCATCGCTGCTGCGGTACCAGGCTTGCCAGTCGGCCTGAGAGGTGCCGAAGTCGGCGCCGGTGAGGGTGCGGAGGGAGTCGCGCACGCGGAGGTTGACGGGGAGGTTCTCGTCGGCCATCGCGGCGATGAGGCGCTCGACGACGCGCGTTTCGCGGTATTGGCCCAGAGCGCTGGCGGCTTCGACGCGGACGCGGGGTTCGCTTTCCTTGGTTGCGTCGAGGGCGGTGAAGAGCTGGGGGATGACGTCGGGGTTGTGCAGGCGCTGCAGCGCGCGGGCAGCGGCGATGCGCACGTTGACGTCGGTGTCTTTGGTCATCAAGTCGGCGATGACGAGGGCGTCGGTCGTGGAGCCGTAGGAGCCGAGCGCGCGGGCGGCCAAGGAACGCACGCCCGGGTCGCGATCCTGCAGGCGATCTTGGAAGAGCTGGAGGTACTGGGGTTCGCTGGCGTAGGTTGCGCCGGCGATGTAGCTGAGGCCTTCGAAGCGCTTGTTGGCATCGAACTCGTCGGTGGCCATCTTGAGGGCTTCTTCGGGCGTGGGGGGCGCGAAGACGGCGAGCACACTTTCTGCGCCGGGGCGAATCTTGGCGACAGGGCCGCACGCGCTCAGCAGAGCGAGGGGCAGCGTCGAACCCAGTACACACAACACGCGCGAGAGTGCCATCGCAGCAGTATATCGACAAGGGTGGTGGGGATGCGTCGTCTACGCTGGATGATGCGACAGCTTCTGTGGAGCGTGGGGTTGAGCATGTTGGCGCTGGGCGGGTGCGCGATGAGTGAGCCGCACGGGACGCCTGCTGCGGTGACGACACCTGCCGATGGAGAAGTGACGGCGGTGGCGGCGAGCGTGGTCTATCCGGCGGGGCCGTGGGAGCGCGAGGCGGGTGACACGCTCAATGGCAAGCCGATGCAGACGCGGGCCTTTGCGACGCAGCCGGATGGTGAAGGGAAGTGGACGATTCTGGTGCGGCAGCGCGTGAGTGAGCAGGTGGCGTGGACGGATGTGCAGGAACTGGTGCTTTCACGCAATGAGGCGGGAGCGGTGCAGCTGCATGAGCTCACCACCTATGCGCGTGGGACGCGGGCGGTGTTCACGCCGGGCTTGGTGTTGTGTCCGGCGGAGGTGGCCGGCGTGAAGCATGAGGCAACGGCGGCGGTGCAGAGCACCGGGCTGGATGGGAAGTCGGACAAGCGAAGTGGTACGGCGACAGCAACGGCGGTGGTGACGGGCGTTATAGATGATGGCGCGCGTGTGGTTGCGCTGACGTTGATGATGAAGCTGGGCCCGGCGACGATCACTCGCAGTGCGACATTCACGGTGCCTGCGGGGGCGGCAACGCCCAGCAGCGAGCGCAGTGAGCTGGTGGTGAAGGGCGGGCCGTTTGTGATTCAGCGCGAGGTGCGCGAGCGGGGCCAGCCGATTGCGCGGTGAGAGTGGTGCATAAATGAAAGACGGCCCTCCGTGAGGAGGGCCGGGAGATGTGTGTGCATCGACACGATGCACGCAGGCTGCTCAGCGCGTTCAGCGCCGACGACGAGCGACACCCAGGGCAGCGATGCCAGCGAGGGCCAAAGCGCCCGGGGTGGGAATGATCTGGCCGCGGATTTCGCCGCCCGGGAAGTTGCTGCTGTGGACGTTGAAGTAGGTGTTGCCGGCGATGAGGTTGGCGACTTCAGCGGCAGGGAAGTTGAACGGAGCGGTGAGGGGGCCGCCTGAGTTGAAGCTGGTGACGCCCGGCGCGATGAGGTTCCAGCTAGGGCGACCGTTGCTGAGGGGCATGCCGTCGAGGCCGATGATGACCGGGCCGTTGACGCCAGCGGCGGCGCGGTGGATGTGCGCGACGGTGACGGGGGCGCTGAGGCCGGTGAACTGCAGATCGATGGTGAACTGGTTGGTCGTTGTGTTCAGCACCAGGGTGGCGGTGCCGAGGGCGGGGGTGTTGACGGCGGGAACTTCTTGCGCACCGCTCAGTGTGGCGGTGAAGGTGATGAACTGGGCCTGGGCCGTGGTGGCGAGACCCGCGACGGCGACGATCAGACACGCTGCAGACTTCATGATCTTTCTCCTTCTCTAGACAAGTACCTCTCAATTGGGTGTTGCCGTTTTGCAACGACGCCACTGGTTCGAGGGCACATGTCAGAACAGATTGCAAGTCATGCGACAGAATCAGAAAGTTGATGTCAATTTTCTGCAAACCTGGCGTAATCCAGACTGTGTGGTCCCCAACAACCTTCGCCGTAACGTGGGGTGGTGTTGTTCGTACCACCTCTTGCCCTTACGCTGGCGACCCGCAAAGACGGTTGAGAGTGCACTGCATTGGCACGTTTTGGCTATGCGGGTGAATCGGGAGAATTTCTCGTGTGGAAGTGGCTGATCGCCATCGTCGTTGTACTGGTCGTCCTGCTGGGGGGCGCGGCATGGTTCGCGAAGAGCTCGGGACTGGTGGAGAAGCTGGAGAAGCAGCTGAATCCGCAACTCAAGCCCGTGGAGGTGCGGTTTGACGCGCCTGCGCGAGGCAAGCTGATTCGCACGATCAACGCGCCGGGGGAACTGGAACCCAAGACGAAGGTGGAGATCAGCGCGCAGGTGAGCGCGCGGATTCTGGAACTTCCCTTCCGCGAAAACCAACTGGTGAAGGAAGGCGATCTGATCGTGCGGCTGGATGCGCGCGACTTGCAGGCGCTGCTGGACAGTGCCAAGGCACAGCTGCGGAGCGAAGAGGCGCGGCTGGAGGGGGCTCGCGCGAGTCTCGCAAACGCGGAAGCGGAACTGAACCGTCGGCAGAAGCTGGTGACATCGGGCGATATCGCGAAGACAGATGTCGAAACGGCGCAGTTGCAGTACGACACCGCGCTGAGCACGCTGCGTCAGGTGCAGCACGGGATTGATATCGCCAAGGCGAACATCACGCGGGCGGATAAGGACCTGGACAACACGATCATCAAGAGCCCGATGAACGGCGTCATCACCAAGCTGAATGCCGAAGTGGGCGAGACGGTGGTCGTCGGCACGCTCAACAGTCCGGGCAGCGTGATTCTGGAAATCGCGGATCTGGACACCATGCGGCTTATCGCTCGCGTGGATGAAGCGAACATCGCGCGGGTGAAGGATCAGCAAAGTGCGACCGTGTACGTGAACGCGTTTCCTGATCTGCGGATTCCCGGCGTGGTGGAGACCATCGGCCTGAAGCGCGAGCAGGACACCAACGGCACGCGGTACTTTGAGACCAAGGTGCTGATTGAGCGGCCTCGCGATCTGCTGCTGCGTTCGGGCCTCACGGCGAATGTCGATATCGAAGTCGACACATATGACGATGTGCTGAAGATTCCCAGCCAGGCGGTGCTTGATCGCGCGGTGGATGATCTGCCGGCGGACATCACGAAGGACAATCCGAACATCGAGCAAGGCAAGAAGTTCACGCGCATCGTGTTCATTGAGAAGGACGGCAAGGCGCATGCGGTGCCGATCTCGATCGGGGCGAGTGACAACACGAGCACGATCGTGAAGGCAGGGCTGGATGAAACGGCGCGGGTGATCACCGGGCCGTTCAAGGCGCTCACGAATCTGACGCACGGGCAGGTGATCGCAGAGCAGGGCAAGACGCCTGCGGCGACGGACACGAAGACGACGGTGGCGGGGGGCAAGTGACGCGTCGTTGAACCGCTCAAGATCGTGCTGCATCACGCAGCTCCACCCGCATCGAATCCCGTCCGGTCACGGCATCACTCCTTATGTCGATTCGCATTCGCAAACTCTCCAAGGTCTACCGCATGGGCACGGAAGAGGTGCACGCCCTGCGCGGGGTTGATCTTGATATCGCGGACAACGAGTTTGTCGCGATCATGGGCGCCTCAGGCAGCGGCAAGAGCACGCTGATGAACGTCATCGGCTGTCTTGATCGCCCGTCGAGCGGCACGTACGAGCTTGGTGATGTGCGCGTGGAAAAGATGAGCGCCACCAAGCTGGCGGGCGTGCGGAACAAAGAGATCGGCTTTGTGTTCCAGAGCTTTGAGCTGCTGGGGCGGGCGACGGCGATCAAGAACGTGATGCTGCCTCTGCTGTATTCATCGCAGTGGTGGGGCGCTCGCAAGCGGGCGAAGGAAGCTCTGCAGAGCGTGGGGCTGGGGGATCGGATGGGGCACAAGCCCAATCAGCTGTCAGGCGGACAGAAGCAGCGCGTGGCCATTGCGCGGGCACTGGTGAACAAGCCGCGCATTCTGCTGGCGGACGAGCCGACGGGCGCGCTTGACAGCAAGACCAGCGAAGACATCATGGCACTGTTTCAGCAACTGCACGCGCGCGGGCAGACAGTGATTCTGGTGACGCACGAGGAAGACATCGCCGGGTTCGCGCGGCGCATCATCCGGCTGCGCGACGGGCGCATCGTGAGTGACTATCCCACAGACAAGGACCCTGTGCACCAGGATTACATTCAGCGGGCGCTCGAGCACGCGCAGCGCATGGCGACGGACAACGAGAAGGCGCAGACAGCGGTGACAGCGGCGAGCGTGGGAGGTGCGTCATGACATGGCTGCGCATTCCCGTGCTGACAGTGGGCACCGCCCTGTCGCAGATCTGGACGAACAAGATCCGCAGCATGCTCACGACGCTGGGCATCATCATCGCGGTGGCGAGCGTCATCATCGTCAGCAGCGTGGCGGTGGGGCTCAAGCAGTTCATGCTTGATCAGTTCGCGAGCTTCGGTGCTAACAAGGTGTGGATCTTCCCGGATTGGCCTGATGACCAGCCGGAGCGATACACCTGGCGGCAGGTGCGCATCACGCCGGATCAGGCGCGGGGACTGATTGACAACTGCCCGAGTCTGAAGCGGATCAGCCCGATCATGAGCATGCAGGCGCGCGTGCAGGTCGGTGATCAGTTGCGCGACTTCGTGAAGGTCGAGGGCATCAGCCCCGACTGGCACGAGATCGAGCAGCGATTCGTGACGGTGGGGCGGCCCTTCAAGAGCATTGATGAAGAAGAGAAAGCCCAGGTGTGTCTGATCAATGACAAGGGTGTGCAGGAACTGGGCCTGCCTGCGGACCCGACGGGGACGATCATTCTGCTGGATGGGCGGCGGTTCACCATCATCGGCGTCGTCGAGACGCGGGCGCCCAGCCCGATGTTCGGGCGACGCAACGAGACGCAACTGGAACTGCTGATCCCGTTCTCGACGGGCGAACTGATGCGGCCTGAGCCGGGGATGTACATCATCGGTCAGACGCGCGGCGCGGAGTATGTTGAGGATGTGAAGGCGGAAGTGCGGTTCTATATGCGCCGCGTGCGCGGGCTTGGACCTGGAGAGCCCAACACGTTTGGCGTGGAGGCG
>Ga0315899_10002110_pt1 | contig 22224 bp, 13 predicted proteins | sample LakEriMetagenome_2_FD_203518 | JGI IMG/M metagenome (GOLD analysis project Ga0315899, IMG submission 203518) | Freshwater fungal communities from buoy surface, Lake Erie, Ohio, United States - Buoy 4 MA112 | ecosystem: Environmental > Aquatic > Freshwater > Lake | place: USA: Lake Erie, Ohio... | reverse complement strand
AGCGTGAGCACGCTGCCGTGGCCCAGAATGCCGCTGCGCGGCGAGCCGGCGGGATACATCACGCGACGGAACTCGCTGCCCACCACACCGGGGATGTCGTAGTGCTTCGCCAAGGACTCGTTGAGATACGAGTAATTGCCGGTGAACAGCTCGGTGACGCTGCGGTTCTCGCGCACGAGGTTGTAGAAGAACAGCTCCGTCTCGCGGCGCATCTCGTGGGCCAGCTGCTCGCGGAAGTCGGGGAACTGGTTGGCATCGGGGTGCACCAGGTCGATATCCTGCAGGCGCAGCCATTGGGAGGCGAAGCGAGTAGCCAGCGCCTCGCTCCGCGGATCGGCGAGCATGCGCTTCGTCTGCTGTACCAGCACGGTGGTGTCGTTGAGACGGCCGCTGCGGCCAAGCGCCACCAGCTGCGAGTCGGGCGGTGCGCCCCAGAGGAAGAACGACAGGCGCGACGCGAGATCCACACCACTCACGGGCACACGCCCCTTGGCGGTCGCGGGCACCTCTTCGATACGGAAGATGAAGTGCGGGCTCGAGAGCATCGCCTCGAGCGCCATGCGGATCCCCATCTCGAAGCCGCCGTCTTTGGCGCCAGCGTCGTAGAATGCCAGCAGCGCCTTTGTATCGGCGGCAGCAAGCGGACGACGATACGCCGTCGCGCCCAGCTTGTTGATGATGCGTTCCGCGCACGGACGCGTCTCGGCCGGCGCCAGCGGACGACAGCTGAAGATGCGACGACGGCTCGGCGTGTCCGATACGCCGGTCGGGTTGTAGGGGCCGGTGATGGCGAAGTTCTGGATGTGCGCCTGCACCGTGATGCCCGCCTGCGCGCCGATCTGGGTGTCGGCGATGCTGTGGCCGAGCGGCGTGATGTTGTCGTTCACCGGCCCTTCGAAGGTCCGGATGAAGGTGGCGGTGATGCGTTGTGGGCCGGCGCGCACGGGGATGGGCTTGGTGCGGATGTCCATGCCCTGCGGGTCGGCCTGCGACATGCCGCGATCCACGTCGATCACCGCGGCCCGTTCGCCGTTGACCGACACTTCGATTTTCTCGTCGAACGGCGCCGTCGAGGCGAACAGCTGACCGGTGGGAATGGCGTGCAGCGTGACCGTGAACACGTACTCCCCATCGGCAGGGAACGTGTGCACGACCGACGCACCGCCACGCGTACCGGCGGGGGCCCCTTCCACCTGATCGAGCTGCGAGGCGAGGCGCGCGATCTTGAAGGTGCTGGTGGACACACTCGCCTTGGCGTCACCCACCGCCAGACGCGAAATCTCGCTGGCGGCGTCGAGGTAGGAATCCAGCAGCGTGGCCGACGGCATCTGCACGTCCGCGATGTTGTCGAAGTTGGCACTCTTGGTGTCGAGCGGCAGCCACGACTCGGCCTTCACGTCGAGTGACAGCACGTTCTTGACGGCACGCTCGTACTCTGCGCGATTGAGGCGCTGGAATGTGCGCGTGCCCGGGTTCGGATTGGCCGCGTAGCGGGCGTCCATCGTGCGCTCGAGTGTTTCGAGCAGCACCTGCAACGTGTCACCACCCGGCTTGGCGCGCCCCGGCGGCGGCATCATTCCCGTACGCAGCTTGTTGATCATCTTCTCGGCCACATCGGGGGCCGTCTGCCCGATCGTCGCGAGATCGAACTGCTGGAGCGACAGGTTCCCCTGACGGCGCTGATCGCTGTGGCAACCGGCGCAGGATTTCTTCACCACATCGCCCAGCGCAGCGGCCGTCATCGCCGTGGCCGTGGCGGGACGGCGCAGCACCGGGTGACCGGCGCGTCGGCTGGCGCGCGTGACCGCGGCGTTGACCGGATCGGTCGCTCCATCGACGAACGACAGGTCGTACGAGGCGGGCACGACAGGGGAGGCATCGGGCGCGGCTACGCGCTGTGGCTCCGTCCCAGGGCGCTCGAGCGCCGCGACGGCCAGCAGGGCCAGACAACCGGTACCGGCAGCAACCAACGACTTCATCCCGAACTCCGGGCGCAGGCGGGTGTGGTCGGGTCGGGCGCGCAGGTGGGAGCGCGCGCCCGCAAAGGGGAGATCGAAGTGATACGTATAAAGTGACAGGAACGTTCGCCGAAAGGAAAGCCTCGGCGGGGGAGCCGTAATCCGTCCCACCTCAGCGCTTGTGCTCCCTGCGCCGTTGGGCAGTGTTAAGAGCCATTACCCCACCCTCGGAGGATTTCGTGCGCTCCAGCTGGATGCTGGCGGCTTCGGCCGCGCTGTCGCTCGGCCTGCTGCCCCCCGCCCCCCTCGCGGCCCAGGCCCGATTCAACCCTGTGATCGACCTGCTCGCCGCCAAGAAGCCCGTCTTCGGGCTCTATGCCCCGGCCAACCGGCGCGCACGCCCCGGGCAGCCTGCCCCGCCGGCCGACTCCATGAAGACCATGGCACAGCTGGCGCAGGAGGCGCTGGCCTACAAGAAGGTGGACTACATCTTCGAAGGCACGATGGAGTACAACTTCGACCAGTCCTTCCCGCCCTTCACCGAGTTCGCCAAGGCCATGTTCGACGGCGGCGCGGTCTCCGGCGGGCGCAACGCCCGCGCCGGTCACGGGCTGTTCGTGAAGACCCCGGAGATTGCCCCCGATCCTGCCGTGGCCACCGCCCGCATCGGCAAGCAGCTCAACGAGGGCGTCACGGGGATCGTGTTCGTCGACGTGCTCAGCGCCGAGGAGCTCAAGAAGGGGATCGCGGCCGTTCGCTTCAGCTCGAAGGGCGGCACGCGCTCCGCCAACGTGGGGAACGCCCCTGCGCGCTGGGGCATGAGCGAGAAGGAGTACAAGGAGCGCGCTGACCTGTGGCCGCTCAACCCGAAGGGCGAGCTTCTGACCTTCACGATCGTGGAAAGCAAGGAAGGGCTCTCCAAGATCCGCGAAATCGCTGCAGTGCCGGGCGTCGGTGTGCTCTTCCCGGGCGCCGGTACGTTGCGCGGCGTATTCACCAGCACCGACGCCAACGGCCAGCGCAAGTTCGACGAAGTGGCATGGGAAGCGGCCATTCAGTCGGTCCTTGCCGCCTGCAAGGAGTTCAACGTGCCGTGCGGCTATCCGGCCGGAGCCGCCGATATCGAGATGCGCATGAAGCAAGGCTTCAGCGTGTTCGTGATCGGCTGGGGGGAGCAGGGCTTCAAGGCCGTGGACCTCGGTCGCGCAGCCAGCGGACGCTGATCCTGTTCGATCCGCCACAACACAAAGGGCCGCCGGAGAGATGCTCCGGCGGCCCTTTGTGTTGGTCCTGCGAGTTCAGCGCTTACGGGTTGCGGTCGATGCAGCCACCCGCCGCCTTCGGGTTGTTCTTCTCGTCGAACGGAATCGGGATGTTCACGTCCGTTCCGTACGTGCCCGCGAGCGGCGCCGGCAGGTTGCCCGTGGGGAAGACCTGCGCCGCGGTCCGGCCGTACTGACGGATCAGACGGCGCATGTCACCGAGGCGGTGACCCGTAAGGTACAACCAGATCGCGCGCTCTTCGAAGAACTGCGAGACGGCTTCGGCCTGAACAGTCGGCGCGCTGCCGGCCAGTGCCGCGATGGCCGGGGTGTTGCCGGCACGCAGCGTATTGAGTCCAGCGAACACCGCATCACGATCAGCCTGCGTGTCGCCACGCAAACGCGCTTCCAGTTCGATCAGACGCGCTTCGATACCCGAAGCAATGACCACCGAGCCGGTACGCGCGTACTTCAGTAGATCGGGCAGGTTCCGGCTCGATCCATTGAACCCGGTACGCGTGGACGGCGACCACGGGATACGCGGATCCGCCGGCGTACGAAGCCAGGCGATACCGTTCGTGCCTTCGTTGTTGACGATGGCGTAGCGCGAATTCGGCACCGCCAACGCGTTCCAGACGCCATTTTCCTGGCGGCCGGACGATGTGGAGTGCGCCGTGGCCCACACGAAGTTGGTGGGTACGGCGGACACCGCCGCGGCAGCGTCCGCGAAGCGACCCTGGTTCAGCAACACGCGGGCACGACCCACGCGGGAAAGGTTCTGCACGCGCGTATCGGTGCCGGCGCTGGCGAGCGCCGAATCGAAACTGGCGAGCGCCCGCGTGTAGACCTGCGCCGTCGTCTGCGGATCACCGAACTGCGTCCCGGCATCCGTTTCCTCGGAGAACGGGACGCCGGAGCAATACGCTTCGGCGAAGAAGGTCTCGGTGAACCCGCGGATGCCGTACAGCTCACCGATGTTCTGGACCGGCGTCGGCGCCACCTTCTTGAGCACGGTGATCGCGCGCGTCGCGCCCGAGCGGGCACGATGCAAATTGCGGTAGAACCCGTCCATCGCGGGCAGGTTGTCGTTCATCGTGCGCGCGTTCGGGAACAGGCGGTCGTCGAACGTATCGGTCGAGTACATCTCGTCCGTTACGTTGCCGGTCACGACCACGAAGCTCTCGAGGTTAGCGTTGCCCGAATAGACGTTCTGGAAGTCCTGGATCACGCCGAAGCGGAGCGGGTTGGCCCCCGTTGCCGAGGCGTAATCCGCCGGATCGAGGATGTCCGGATCCTTTACTTCGAGGGTGCTGGTACTGCATCCAGCCACTACGCCGACCGCGAGGAAGAGGGCACTCGCGGGACGAGCCAGTCGTCGAGTCACGTTGATGAATCGCATGGGTGTACGTGCTCTCAGAAGTTGAAGTTCATGCGGAGCGTCCAGTAGCGCATCGGCGGAGTCGAGAAGAACTCCTCGTTGCCGCGCTGGTCGCCGTTGCCGACGGTCGTTTCAGGATCGACACCGGTAAACGGCGTCCAAACACCAAGGTTACGACCGGTAAACACCACGTTCCAGCGCTCGGCGCGAACAGCCTTGGCCCACTTGTCGGGCATCGTGTAGGCCACCGAGAGTTCGCGGAAGCGGGTGAAGGAACCGTCCTCGTAGAAGCCGGTGAACACCGACGCCGCCGCGGCAACGGCCATGGCCTGCTCCTCGAGCGGCGCGCCCGTGTACAGACCCTGGCACGAGACGCCGGCCTGACACTGGTGACGCTTGGTGTTGTTGAGCTTCTTCATGCCCCACTTGCTGTCAAGCTGGCCCGAGATGCGAAGCTTCTTGTTCAAGAGCTCCACCGTGGGGCTGAACGCGACTTCGCGGGTGGGGAAGGACGGGCCGATGAACTGGTTGGCGCCGTACGTCATCTCGCCGGCCACCAGGATACCGTCGCCGTTGGCGTCCTTGTACGTGTACGTGCGGCCCCAGAGACCGTAGAGCGGATAGCCCGGCGCATTCAGCTGCGTGTTGCGGTTACCCGTAGGGATCGGGGAGACGCCTTCACCGAGCGTGACCAGCTCGTTCTTGTTGGTCGAGCCGGTGAGGACGAATTCGAGACCGAGCTTCTGGCCGTCGATTACGCGCTGATTGTAGACGAGCTCGAGACCGCTGTTGCGCACGTTGCCGATGTTCTCGAAGCGCGAGGTCACGCCGGCAATCGAGGGCGCCACGCGGCGCTCAATGAGCGCGTCCGTGGTGTTCTTGTCGTAGTACGTGACTTCGATGTTGCTCTTGCCGCCGAACATGTTCAGATCGAAACCGGCTTCGGTTTCGGCCGAATACTCAGGCTTGAGCGTGGCATTGCCGAGGGCACCGATGGTCACGCCCGGCTGGTCCGCGCTGCCAGAGATCGTGGTACCAAACGGCGAGAGGAAGCGCAGGGCGTCCGTAGCGCCAGGGATCTGACCGGACGCGCCGTAGGTGGCGCGAAGACGGAGGGAGCTGATCCAATCAGCCTGCGGGAAGAAGCTCTGATCCGAGATCAGCCACGAGGCACCGAGCTTCGGATAGTTGACAGCGCGGAAGTCCTTACCGAACGCCGACGCCGCATCGCGGCGCATGGCCGCCGTGATGAACAGCTTCTCGTTCCAATTGAACTGCTGCTCGACGTAGTAGCCCAGCGTACGCTTCTCGTCGGTTTCCTGCGACGCGTTGCGGATGGCACCGGCGGTGATCGTCACGGCTCCCGGCGGCAGCCCCTGGCCCGTTCCGCCCACACGGTTGAAGAAGTTGCGGATGTACTGGAGGCCGAACGACGTCTTCGAACCAAGCGACGACGTGAGCTGGCGAGTGGCCGTACCACCAAGGTCCACCGTCTGCTGGTTGATTTCCGAGCGGTTGTTGTTGACGAAGCCGGCGCGATTCACGCCCAACACGCCCTGTTCGTTGCGCTGCAGCGACTGGTCTGCACGCGACGCGAAGTCGATACCGAACACCGCGCGCGTGTTGAGCCAGCTGTAGGGCTGGTACTGCAGCTGCGCGGAGTTGATGAAGCGATTGACGTTCTGGGTCGTGACGTTCGAGAGGATGTCCCCCATGGGGAAGGCGCGCCAGCCGAGCAGCTTCACGCCGCGGCCATCCACGAGGTCCTCACGCCATTCGCCACCGAGCATGCCCACCATCAGACCATTGCCGTTGTCTTCGTTCTGCGGCAGCCGCTGGCGGCTGGCAATGAAGCCGGACGAGATCTGCAGGGTGGCCTTCTGGCTGATCTGCGCCGTGAGGTTAGCGCGCAGGCTGTTGCGATCGAGTGCATTGGGGCGGAGCTGCGTCCCCGGCAAGGACGCGTTACGCTCGGCGGTCAGACGGCGGACTTCGATTTCCGGCATCTTGTAGATGCCCGTCTCGCCTTCCGTTTCACCCGACACGAAGTACTGCACCCGATCATTACCGCCCGAGACCTGCATGCCGTACTGCTGGCGCGACCCGCGATCGATCGGCGTCAAGCTGTCGATCAGGAAGGCGTTACCCACGCGCAGGCTGTCGGCTCGGCAAAGGCCCGCGGCCACCGAGATGGCGGGGCAGCGCACGCGGTTGCCGGCGGTCGCGCCGGACAGCTGGGTGCCCCACCCGTAGTACATGAGCGGGAACTCGTTGGGGTTCGTGATCGCACCGTTCTCGCTGTAGAGATTCCAGCGGGTGCGCCCCGACTTACCTTTCTTGGTGGTGATGTTGATTACGCCGTTGGCCGCTTCCGTGCCGTAGAGCGTGGCGGCCGAGGGGCCCTTCACCACTTCGATGTTTTCGATTTCCTCAGGATTGAGGTCATCGAGACGCGACGGCGCCGAGCCGCCGACGCCGATCGAGGAGCTGCCGGCGGTCGCCGTCATACGCACGCCGTCGATGATCACGACGGGGTCGTTGGAGAGCGAGAGCGACGCTTGGCCGCGAATGCGGATTCGCGAGCCGGCGCCGGTGGCACCGGCCGACACGACCTGCACGCCGGCCGCACGACCGGAGAGCAGCTGGCCCATGTTGGCCACGGGCAGTTCCGCGATCTTTTCGGCCACGTTGACGGTGGCGGTGGCGTTGGCCAGTTCGACCTTACGCTGCTGGCCGGTTACGGTCGTCACGACGGCGGACAGCGAGAAGGCGGCCTGCGTGAGCGCCGCGTCGGCCACCACCGGGGCGGTGCCACCGGCGGTCACGTTGAGCTTCTTGGCCTCGTAGCCGATGCGGCTCACTTCGAGCACGATCGGACCGGCCGAGGGAATACGCAGCGAATACCGGCCGTTCTCGGTGGTCAGCGCACCGTTTTGCGTCCCTTGCACCAGCACCCTGGCCTGCTGAATGGGCTGGCCGGTGGCGGCATCGGTAACGCGTCCAACGACCGTTCCCCCGGTGCCCTGGGCATTCGCCGATGCGGGCGGCACCCACGCGAGCAGCGCGGCGGCCAGAGGGAGGACAGCTGTCCTCAATCGCCGCCAGACTGGCGCACGAAGGGTGGTGGTGTGCGGCGGCGAGCAGCTTCGCTCGCCACGTGCGAACGCAGCGGGAACGAACAATCGCATCTCGTGACTCCCCAGATCAGGATCACCGGCCGGCCACTCGATGTTGTGACCGGCCATGGTCCACAACGCCGCGACCCGTACGCCACGCGTACGGGGTCGAAGCGGGACCACTGCTATGCACGGAAGCGGCGCTTCCGATGGGCTCAGGCGAAGTGGTGCGGCGTAATGGACGCGCACCGGAGGTGGGACCCGCCAGCGGTCGAGCATGCCAGCAGGGACAACAGGCAGAGGGTACGGCCGCCCGCGAATACTGTCAATACTTATTTGCGGGATTACCTCATCGAAGATGAGGTGAATCGAACCAGTCGCCGGTGCCCCATGCCAGGATCAGGCAACACAAACGGCCGCCGGAACCACCGGCGGCCGTGAGCCTACGCACAGCGCGTCCCCGTCAGGGGGCCGGCGGGACCGCCGGCAGCACCAGTTTGATGGGGGCAAGGGTCAGGGAGTCGCTGCCAAGCGGACGTGCCCCCGCGACCAGCCCGTTGAGCTTCAGGATATACGCCAGGGCCGCCGTGTACTCCTCTCGGGGGAGGGCGCCAGGGTTGCCGTCGGGCATGGTGGTCCGGATCTGCTCATACAGCGTAAAGAGCGGCTGCCCCGCCCACTTGGTGCGGAAATCGGCCCCCGTGACATCCTTGGTCTCGTGGCATTCGGCGCACGCCTTGGTCCACACGGCTTGGCCAGCCGTGGCCTGGGAGTCGGTATAGACGACGGTCGAATCCTGCGCGCGGACGGGTCCCGCCCCGCCGGGCTGCTGCGCCGTCATGCGGGTGGCCGCGAAAACACTGGTTGCGACCACGGCGAGGAGAAAGGCGCCGGGAAAATGAGATGTACGTGGCATGGCCGTTCAACGTGTGCGCTGGGCGTTTCGCTGGCAAGTCGGCAGCGTGGAATTTGTCGGAGATTCACCCTGCCGTCTTTCGGCGTCCGGATTGCGGGCACGCTGCGCCTCCGACATTTTCGGCGAATGGACGCTTCACATACCCCGGAAGTTCCCGAACGACTCGAGCTGGCCAACGCGCCAGAGCCCTCGCGGCCCCTTGCCGAGGGCGACGACGCCCTGCCCCGCCGCGACTTTCTCCGGCTGGCCGGTGCCGGCGCCGGTTTCATGCTCGCCGGCTGTGCCCCGCCCGTGGCGTTCGCCTCCGCCCCCGCGCGGGGGATCGAACGCGGGCGCGGTCCCTCCCCATCGAGCAGCCATGTGGTGATCGTGGGCGCCGGTGCGTGGGGCGGATGGACCGCCTATCATCTGCGCGCCCGCGGCGTGCGGGTCACCCTGATCGACCAGTACGGGCCGGGGAATTCACGCTCGACCAGCGGCGACGAGACGCGCGGCATCCGGTCGTCGTACGGCGATCGCGCCGCCGGCGAACTCTGGACGCCGTGGGCTCGGGCCGCCATCGCCCGCTGGAAGCTGTTCGAACAGGAGTGGGGGCCGGCGTTCCGCACGTCCTTCTTTCACGAAACCGGCGACGTGATCATGCGCGCGACGCGCGAGCCGTTCATCACGAAGACGATCGACCTGTGGAAGGCCAACGGCGTGCGGCACGAAGTGCTCACCGGCGATGAGGTACGCAAGCGCTGGCCGGTGATTAAGGCCGACGACATCACCGTGGCCATCACGGAACCCGACGCCGGGGTCGTTCGCTGCCGGGCGGCCACGCAGGCGGTCGCCGCCGTCGCTCAGAAGATGGGCGTGGAGTTGGTGATCGGCCGCGTGACCCCCGGCCCCATCGTGAACGGCATGATGGACGGTGTGGTGCTGGAGAATGGCACGGTGATCCGCGGCGACCAGTACGTGTTCGCCTGTGGTCCCTGGTTACGCAAGCTGTTCCCGTACCTCGAGAACCGCGCGCGTATCCCGCTCGGCCATGCCCTCTATTTCGGCGTACCACAAGGCGATGCGCGCTTCCAATTCCCGAACCTCCCGAGCTTCAATTTCCCGGGCGTGACGGGGTGGCCCATGCTCCCCGTGGACAGCCGTGGCTTCCGGGTGCGCGGGGCCATCGCCCCCACCGTCGCCGCTGGCGCGTCGGCGGCACCGGCCGCACAGCCAGCAGCACCGCCGGCTGCGCCGTCAGCCGCGGCCGATCCCACGCTGCAGGATCCGGATCTGTCGTCACGCTGGACCAACCAGGATCGCGTGGATGGTGCGCGCCGCTTCCTCGCCGCCCGCTTTCCGATCCTGGCCAACGCGCCGCTGCTCGAAACGCGCGCCTGCCACTACGAATCGAGCGTGAACCAGAACTTCATCGTCGATCATGTCCCATCGGCGGGCAACGCGTGGATCGCCGGTCTCGGTCAGGCCGAAGGGTTCAAGTTCGGGCCGGTGATCGGCGATTACGTTGCGCAGCGCGTGCTCGGCATCGACGGTGATCCGGCGCTGAAGAAAGCCTTCGCACTCCCCACGGAGCAGTACGAAGGGCCGCCTCGCTGATGCGTGTCCCGTTGCTGTACGCCGGTGCGGCCTTGTTCTTCGCCTACGAGCAGTGGGCGTTCTATATGTGGATGCAGCAGCATGGCACCGTCGCGGTGGGGCTCGCGCACGCGTGGCGCACGCTCCGTCAGGATCCCATGGTGTTCATGGCGTGGAACGACATGGGTATCTTCACCGCCGTCGTGCTCACGTGGCTCTGGCGCGACATCACGCGGAGCGGCCGCGCGTTTGCGTGGTGGCCCGCGACGCTCCTGATGGGCTGCCCGCCGCTGCTGGTGTATCTGGCGCGGCGGAACGCATCCGATTGAACCGCAGCGTTTCGCCGTGCCGCAGCACGATGAACCGCTCACGCGGTAGCCCACGCGCATCCAGCGCCACCGCGAGATCGCGCGGCGGCTGATCGAGTGGTTCGTCGGTCAGCGCAAAGGTGCCCCAGTGTACCCCGATCGCCTGACGGGCCTGTACGTCGAGCATCACCTGCACCGCTTCCTCGGGATTCACATGCTGACTGCGCATGAACCAGCGCGGTTCGTAGGCGCCGATGGCGATCGCGGCGGCATCGAAGGGGCCCAACCGGTCACCGATGCGGCGCGGCTCGTGCGAATAGCCAAGATCCCCCGAATACCAAAACCGGAAGTCTGCATGCAGGACCGCCCAGCTGCCCCACAACGACGCGTTGCGGTCGAAGCCGGTCCGGCTTGACCAGTGCTGGACCGGCAGGAAGTGCAGCGTGAGCGGACCACAGGGCGCCTCGACCGTGCGCGTCGCATCCCAGTCGACGCCATCAATGTGCGGCAACGTACCACGCACGCGGGGGAGATTGCGCGCAAACCATCGCTCGGTGCCACGCGGCACGAAATACCGCGGCGCGCCGCCCTGCTGCGCCGCCACAGCACGCACCGAGCGGCGATCAAGGTGATCGTAGTGGTTGTGCGAGAGCAGCACCGCATCGACGTGCGGCAACTCCTCAAGTGTGAGCCCCGGGGGCTGATGACGACGCGGCCCGATGTAGCGGAAGGGCGACGCGGTGGCGCTGAAGACCGGATCGAGCAGGAGGTTCGCCCCTGCAACTTGCAGGAGCGCCGACGAATGCCCGATCCACGTATACGCCGGCGCACTGCGGTTGGCGTGCACGAATGCAAGATCGGGCGTGACTCCGCGCAGCGCGAGCACCGGTGCCCGCGGCGTACCCGCGCGCGCGCGTTGCCAGCTCCACTTGAGGAGATCACGGCCCCGTGTGGCGACCACCGACGGAAACCGCTGGCTCACGCCGAGTGGCGCTGCTTCTTCTGCGCGCGCGCGAGGTACGGCAACACGTAGAGATACATGCCGGTGCCCCACAAACCGAGGACGATCACCCCTGACGGCAGGAAGATCCACAGCTTGGCGGCATCGTGAAACCACGACCCGTCATGCAGTTGCTCGATGAGATCCGATCGGCGATACGCGGCCTGCAGTACGGCGCCCGTGCCGAGATCGACCTGCACTTCCCACCGGTTGTTGGCGGTGACCTTCACCAGCCCCTTGCCCGGGCGCACGTCAAGGCGGTCGATATCGTCCCAACTGGCCACCTGCGCCTGCGGCACCGAGCGGGCGGCGTCGAGGATCTGCGCCATGCTCACCGCCGGCACCGTGTGGGCGGTGCGCTGCTCCGGTGGCTGGACCCACGGCAGCTGCTTCTTGAGTTGCAGCAGCAACCCGGTCACAACCACCAGCAGGAACGGCACCGCGGCGGCAATCGCGCCCCAGCGATGCAGCTTCCGGTTCAGCACACGAGGGTTCGTCATCAGTTGCCGCGCTTGCCCCACACCGGCGGCGTGGGTTCGGTGTTGGCGCGGTCATTCTTCCACGTGGAGAGCAGGCGCATCGCCTCCTGCACCGCCCGCTCGAGCTGCGGATCCCGACCGGCAATCACGTCCTTCGGGAAGTTCTCCACGTCGATATCGGGGGCCACGCCCTCGTTCTCCACCGCGAACTTGTTCTCGCGCGAGAAGAAACCGAAGCGCGGCGCAATCATGGATCCACCGTCGATGAACGGCGGGGTGTCAGTGGTAGCGACCAGTCCGCCCCACGTGCGCGCCCCCACCAGCGGACCGAGTTTGCGCCGCTTGAACATGTAGGGCATGAGATCGCCGCCCGAGCCGGCCATCTCGTTGATGATCATCACCTTCGGCCCCCAGATACCGTTGGCCGGGCTCGTGAACGGATAGCGATCCCCCACGGGATTATTGAAATAGCCATCGTAGTCGCGGCCGAGCAGATCCACGATGTAGTCCGCAGCCGATCCGCCGCCGTTGAAGCGCTCGTCCACGACCACGCCCTGGCGGTCCTGCTGCGCGAAGTAGTAGCGGTTGAAGCTGGTGTAGCCTGGTTGGCCGGTATTGGGGAGATACACGTACGCCAGTCTGCCGTTCGACACGGAGTCCACATATCGGCGATTGCTCTCCACCCACGCACGCGTGCGCAAGCCCTGCTCGCTGGCGACGGGCACCACGGTGACCTGACGCGCCCCCTGCAGGTCGGGACGGCTGTTGACGGTGAGCACCGTCTGGCGATTGGCCGTCCCGTCGAGAAGGCGATAGATGTTGTCGGGCGCGCGCAACTCCACGCCGTTGATGGCCAGGATGTAGTCGCCCCGCGACACGTTCACCCCCGGCGACGCCAGCGGCGCCCGCAGTTCGGGGTTCCAGCTTTCCGCATCGTAGATGCGCGCCAGCCGGTAGCGACCATTGTCGATCGAGAAGTCGGCGCCGAGCGCCCCACCGCTGGCGGTGGGGACCTCGGGATAATCACCACCGCGCACGTACGAGTGACCGATCGCGGTTTCGGCGCCCATGTTGTCGATCAGGAAGTTCAGATCGGCGCGGTGATTCACATGCTCGAGCAGCGGCTCGTACATCGTCTTCATCGCCGCCCAATCCGTGCCATGCAGGTTCTTCACATAGAAGTTGTTGCGCTGGTTGCGCCACCCTTCGTTGAAGATTTGCCGGAATTCCTCGCGGGGATCGACATAGGCGCGCAGCGTGGCCGCGAGGCGACCGGTGCCGGCCGCAGGCACCGCACGATCGGCGTCCACGAGGAACAGCCCGCCGCTCTGACCGCCGGTGCGATAGAGCAGCTTGCGCCCATCCGCACTGAGCGTGAACTGCGACACACCGGCCATGAAGGGTGCGGCGCGGCGTGTGGACAGCTGATACCGATGCAGCGTGGCACCAGTGCCACCCATGCCACCATTGCCGCCACCGGTCCCCGTGGCCGGAATGGCCTCGAGGAAGAAGACCGTGCCCGACGGGCCGGCCCGCAGCGACGCGTAATTGCGATCAACGATCCCGGGCACCGCGATCACGCGCTGTTGAATACCCTCGAAATCGATCCGCACCGTACGCACCGGTACGGTGGCCCGCGCACTGTCGGACGGGACGGGCCCACGTGACACGCTGTCGGCGCGCGGACGCGCCGTCCCTGCGCTGTCACGCGGGGCAGCACCAGCGCGCGCGACCTCCTCGTCGCTTTCCGGGAGCAGCGGCGACGGCTCGGTCCTGCTCAGCACCGCGAGATACAGCGAACGCGTCTCGGGGTGATCGTATGCCGACATGTCGAGCAGCGACGTGTTCAGGCCCACGTTCGTGGACGCCATGAACCACAGGTACTTGCCGCTCACGTCCCACGCGGGGGCGACTGCGTCGGCCATCCCGTCGGTGATCTGCTTGACTGCACCGGCCTCCACATCGTACACGAAGATCGCACGGAACAGCGACTTGAGCCGCTTGGGATACGCGAGGTATCGCGAATCGGGGCTCCACACCGGCACCACCGAACGATCCGCCATGAAGTACGGGTCGGTGTCGGCCACTTTCGACCGCCCCGTGCCGACATCCACCAGCCAGATGCGGAAGTGGGAATCCTGGAACGCGATCTGCCGGCCGTTCGGCGACCAGCTCGGTGCATACGGACGGCTGGGTTCCGGGAGGGCAATCGTGCGACGCGCCCCAAGACCATCCTGCGGTGCGATGACGAGCTGATACTCACCCGATGCATCACTGAAGTAGGCGACCGACTTGCCGTCGGGCGACCAGAGCGGGGCGATCTCCGCCGCGCCGCTGCTGTTCGTCAGATTGCGCACATCGCCCTTCTCGGCAGGGATCGTGAACACCTCGCCGCGGGCCTCCACCGCGGCCCGCTTCCCGGTCGCAGAGAGCGCGAGACCGGTCACGCGTGCCGACACGTCTTTCCACCCGGGCATCATCCATGGGAAGTCACCCGCCGCCGTGATGCGCACGATCTTCGCGGCGCCCGTGCGCGCATCGAGTTCGTGCACGTAGCCGGCCTGCTCGAACACCACGGTACTGCCCGCGGCGTCGATCGACTTCACGTCGAAGTCCGTGAACTTCGTGACCTGCGAGAGCTTCCGCGACTTACGGTCGTAGGCCCAGACGTTCGACACACCGTCGCGATCGCTGAGGAAATACACGGCATCCCCGACCCACACCGGATCCATCTCCTTGGTGCCGGCGAATGGGGTGGAGTCGAGCGCAAAGGTCTTGAGATCGAGAATCCAGATCGGCTTATTCTGGCCCCCGCGATAGTTGCGGCGCTCCTCGTCCCACGAGGAGGCCATGCGGTATGCGACCTTGCCACCATCGGGGGAGAGCTTGCCCTGAAAGGCACGGGGCATCGGCATGGCACTTTCCACGCCACCCCCGACGGGGACGGTCCAGAAGCGCGGCGCGGCGCTGGGCGCCCATGTGGCACGAGGCGACGCGAACATGATCGCCTGGCCATCGGGCGACCATCCCTGCACCACGTCGTTCGCCGGATGCCAGGTGAGGCGCTTGGGTTGTCCACCCGCGACCGGCACCACGTACACATCGGTGTTGCCCGCATACTCGGCACTGAACGCGATCAACGTGCCGTCGGGCGACAGCTTGGGGTTCTGCGTTTGTCCCTGAAAGCTGGTGAGCCGACGCGCTTGGCCTCCCGTGCGCTCGACCACCCACACGTTGTTGGCATAGGCGAAGGCGATGTGCTGCGCGCTCACGGACGGCGTGCGAAGCAAGCGGGTCGGCGACTGGGCCTCGAGCGAGGCGGATGCCGCCAGAGCGGTGAGACTGGCGGCACGCAATGCGCGTGCGGCGAGAGCGCGGGCAGGTGTGGGGCGCATGATCGGCGAAGTGAAACGGGGAAGGACACGCCGGCGGACGGGAGCCCGGCGTTGGCGGGCCTCCTTCACGTTACGTTGCGTGCGGGCGCAGCAGAAGCCGCCGTGTCTCTGTACGACCAGGTCGTGCCATCCGTTGCCGTCGCCCCCCACGGGGACCATCACTCGTGGCGGTGCACAGCCGGCCGCTCCCGAGCTTGCTCCGGCGTGCATCGCCACTCATGATTCAATAGAGTCAGGCTGCGCGTCCACACCTGTCCGCGGTTCTCATGCGCCCCCGCCTTTGCAGTCTCCGCGCGCTCGCTGTCAGTTCGGCGATCGTGTTGGCATCGATCGCCGCACCACGTCGAGGCGCCGCGCAAGACCAGGCGGCCACCGGTACGCTCAAGGGCGCAGTGCGTACCGCCGCCGGTGTCCCGGTCGGCGGGGCGCAACTGCGCGTGCAGTTCCGCCCCGGGGTGGCGCCTGCCCGCGCGGAGTCCGACGACAATGGCGAGTTCACGTTGTCGCGGGTGCCAACCGGTCCCGTATGGCTGGTGGTGCGCCGGATCGGGTTCCGGCCAGACTCCGTAGCGGTGACGATTGGCCCTGATGCCGTGGCCACTGCCACCGTGCGTCTCGAGCGCATCGCCGTGGAACTCGCAACCGTCCGCGTGCTTGGGCGCCGCGACCTGACGGGGAATCTCGCGGGCTTCTACCGTCGCATGGACTTTGGCAACGGCCGCTTCTTCACCGCAGCGGAGCTCGACCGGCGCAACACCACCCGGCTGACCGATGTCCTGCGTATGGTCCCGGGGTTGCGAATCGAAACGCGTGGCTTCACCAACTCGGTGCGCATGCGGGGCAGTCGCTGCGCCCCGCTGGTGTGGCTCGACAATCAACCGCTCTATGCCGGCGAGATCGACCTCGACAGCTTCGATGCCCGCAGCTTCGATGGCGTGGAGGTGTACAGTGGCGCCTCCTCCGTGCCGGTGGAGTTCCAAGGGAATCAGCGCATGAGCAGCGCCTGTGGCACCATCGTACTCTGGTCCAAGCGCGGCGAACTGCGGGAACGGAAGCGCAAAAAGGACGAACCGACGCCCGCCACACGCATCGCCGCCATGCTGGAGGATGGCAGCGCCTTCGTCGTCGGCGACGTGGACGCCGGGGCCTCCCCCGACTCACTGCTCCTCGTACGCCCCGTCTACCCCGATTCGCTCTTCGAAGCACAGGTGCCTGGACGGGTCATCGCCGAATTCGTGGTCACCACCACTGGCGAGGCCAACATGGATACCTTCAGCGCCGTCACCACGACGAATCGACTCTTCGTGGAGCCGGTGCGCCGCGCCGTACGCGAGCAGCGCTTCGTGCCGGCCGTGAAGCGTGGTCGGATCGTGCAGCAGGTTCTGCAGCTTCCCTTCGAGTTCGTTCCAGACTCCACCGCGCGCCGCAAGCGCTGACCCTTCCGTTCATGCACGCCATCATTTCCCGCCTTGCCCTGCCTGCCCTCTGCGTGGCCCTGGTCGCCAGCGTCGCTTCCCGTCCAGTCCTTGCGCAGAAGGCGACGCCACAGCAGATCGGCACTACGTCGGTGGGAACCCCGACACCCGTCTTCGTGGAACCGCGTTCGATCAGCCGGACCGGCACCGTGGTGACCGCCACCATTCGCGTGGCGCTCGTGCCACCACTCAAACACCCCAAGGGGGAACTCCGGACCTCGCGCACCATCGGCATGTACGATTGTGCCAAGCGTACGGTCGCCACGAAGGAAAGCTGGTACTACCTCGACGAGGCCGGCACGAAGGAAGGGATGCATCGGCAGGTAAAGATCCCCGGCTTCGGCCCCGTGGGCAAAGGCTCGGTCGCCAACGTCGCGCTCGACTATCTCTGCCGCGCCAAATAACGCGCGGCGTGGTGGACCGTCAGCGGCCGCGCGCGGCCCAGAGTACCCCGCCAACGACGGCTCCCGCTCCCACGAGCCCGATGATCGAGAGACGCTCCCCCCAAAGCAGGTAGGCGGCAATCACGGCCAGCACCGGCTCCAGCGTGGCGATCGTGGAGGCACGGGGACGGCCCAATGAGCCGAATGCCGTTTGCATTGGAGAGGTAGGCACCGTAGGTGGCCACCGTGGCCAGAAAGGCGATCGCCCCCCACGCCCGCCACGTGAGCCACTGCCACGACACGAAGGGCGCCAGCACCACAGCCCCCGTGGCCAACGCCCACGCCATCACGCGTGCCGGCGCGTTGTGTGCGAAGAGCGGCCGGCCGATCAGGAAGTACATGGCGTAGGCGATTCCCGAGCCCAGCCCCCACGCAATGGCCGCCGGCGTCACCTCGATCTGTGCGCCCCCCGCCGCCGGAAAGAGCGCCACCAGAATCACACCGCCGAGCGTGAGTAGCAGCGCGAGCGCCTCGTGCCGGGCCACGCCCTCGCGCAGCACGAAATGCGCGCCGATCGCCACCCAGACCGGTGCGGAATAGAGCAGGATCGCCGAGAGCGCCGCGCCGCCCAGCCGCACCGCCTCGAAGTACGCCACGTAGAGGCCGGCCACGGCGATCACGCCGAGCCCCATGGCGTACAGGCGGTCCGTGCGGCGCAGCGGGTGCGCCCGCGTGAGCGAGGCATGAATCGCGAACAAACAGGCCGCGATCGAAGCCCGCCAGAAGGCCACCGTGAGTGGAGGCACTCCCTCGGCAAACGCCACACGGGCGACTGGCCCCAGTAGCGCCCACTGCAGCGCAGCCAGCGCGATGAGCGATGCCCCGTGCCGGCTCACCGCGGACAGGAGTGTATGGGGATGGTTCGCACCTACGAAACCGTGTACCGAAGGCGGTCGCCGACGCGGATCACGGTACGATGCGCGCCGGGGTGGCGCCGCGATCCACCACCTTCGGCAGTCCCTTCCCATCGAGCGTGCGGTTCAGCACCGGGAGCTCGCTGGCAAGCAGCCCGTCGATCGTCTGCAGCGCGGCGGCGAGCTCGGTGCCAAGGATGCCACGCACCTCCACGTGCTGTGTGGTGGGGGTGAAGTCGGCGACCGAGACGCCATTCGCGAGATACCCGATCTTGCCGATCAGCTTGGAACCGAAACGCACGCCGTCCTGGCCACCACCCGTGAGCCGCAAATCGAGCAGCGCCGACTCGGCCTCGATCAACTTGGCATCGAGCGCGCGCATCTCGCGCACGACGTCAACGTCACCGGCGGCTGTGCGCTGCACTTGCTGCAACTGCAGGCGCACGTTCTCCACACGGGCCACCGCCACGGCAGCCTTGTCGAGTTCCCCCTTGAGCGCACGCAGCGTGCGAACCTGCTCGGTGATCTCCGCCTCGGTACCGGCGCTATTGGGATCCTTGCGCACCTCGAGCGGTTGCGACTGCGTGGTGCCGTCAACCGTGAGGCGTACCGTATACCGTCCCGGCGCCATGAGGATTTGCAGTCGGTTGGTGCCCGGCGCCACACGCCCCTGCGGCGGCGTCACGATGTGCTCCGCATAGAGCGGGCTGGTGAAGAGCCGCACCTCCATGCTCGGCTCGTCACGCAGATCCCAGTGAACGCGGTTGATGCCGGTTACGTTGCTGCCGCGCAGCGTGCGCACCACCGCCCCAGACGCATCGAGGATCTCAACCGACGGCGCACTCTTGGCGGGTGCCTTGAGGAAGTAGTTGATCGACGCGCCGTATTCGGGGTCGGTACCGGCGGTGGGATCATCATACGTGGTACTGGGCGCCGTGATGGGGCGGAAGCGATAGGCCGACCGCGGGGCGAACAGGTGCGCCGGCCGCGACAATACCGCCGCATCGAGCTGCTGCAGTGCGGTGAGATCGTCAAAGATCCAGAAGCCACGGCCGTACGTGGAGATCACCAGGTCGTTGAAGTGCTCCTGCACGACGATCCCCGACACCGGCGCATGCGGCAGATTGTTTTGCAGCGGGAGCCACTGGTCGCCGCGATCATACGACACAAAGATCGCGTTCTCGGTGCCGAGGTACAGCATACCGCGCCGCACCGGGTCTTCGATGATGATCTTTGCGTAGCTCAGCATGCTGCGCGGAATACCGTTGACGATCTTCGTCCACGTCTTGCCGTAATCGGTAGTGCGGTACACGTGCGGATCGCGGTCGTTCTCCTGATGCGCATCCACCGTGATGTAGGCGGTGGCCGCATCCCACTTCGACGCGGCGATCGAGCGCACCGATCCCCAGAACGGAATACCCGGAATGTTGGCCGTGAGGTTGGTCCAGGTGGCGCCGTTGTCGCGGGTCAACTGGACCAGCCCGTCGTTGGTCCCCACCCAGATCGTCCCCTTCTCCTTCGGTGATTCGGCGATGCCGTACACCACACCGGAGTACTCCACGCCGATGTTGTCTGGCGTGAGCCCGCCGGAGCTCTTCATCTTCGAGCGGTCGTTGCGCGTAAGGTCAGGGCTGATCACCTGCCAGCTGTTGCCGCCATCCTGCGTGCGATGCACATGCTGGCTGCCGGTATAGATCGCATTGTGATCGTGCGGCGAGATGAGCAGCGGCGCGTCCCATACGAAGCGGTACTTCACCCCCTCGGCCGGTCCGTTCGACTGCTGCGGCCACACCTCCACGTTGCGGAACTGGCGACGTGCTTCATCGAAGCGCACCACGATGCCACCCACCATGCCCGAGCCCGAGGCCGTGCTCCAGATGAGATTGGGGTCCACCGGATCAGGGGTGGCCCAGCCGCTCTCGCCGCCACCGACCGAATGCCACATACCGCGCGAGATGCCGGCGCTGCGTCCGCCCTGCACGCGACTGTTGCTGGGCCCCCGATAGCTCGGCTCGTCCTGCTTGTTGCCCAGCACGTTGTACGGGATGTTGTTGTCCACCGTTACGTGGTAGATCTGGGCGTTGCTGAGGCGCTGACGGAACCACGTCTTGCCGCGGTTGACCGTGATGGACAGTCCCTGATCGTGCGCCACGATCTGCCGGTTGGCATTGGAGGGGTCGATCCAGATGTCGTGGTGGTCACCACCGGGCGCTTCCTGTCCCGCGAGCGTGGTCAGCGTGCGCCCCCCATCGATCGAGCGCGCATAGCTCGCCGTGAGGAAGTACAGCTCGTTGTCGTTGTCGGTCGCCACGGCCGTGCGCGAGTAGTAGTGCGCGCGCCCCATGGCGTTGCGGTCACGTGTCATAAGCTGCCACGTGGCACCGTCGTCGTCGGTGCGCCACAGCTGCCCGCTTTCGGTGGCTTCGCCTTCGAACGGAATGCCGTCACCGGTTTCGATGAGGGCATAGACGCGCGACGGATTGCTGGGGGCGATCGCGAGCGCGTGCTTGCCGGTGATCTTCGTGGGCAGGCCATTGCCCACAAGCTTCTTCCAGGTCACGCCGCCGTCCGTGCTCTTGAACAGGCCACTGCCGGGGCCACCGCTGCGGCGCCCCCAGGTGTGGATCTCGATCTGCCACATCCCCGCGTACAGCGTGCGCGGGTTGGCCGGGCTCATGGCCAGATCGCTGCAGCCGGCGTCGGGCGTGGTGAACAGCACCCGCGTCCAGGTGACGCCACCATCGGTAGTGCGATAGACGCCGCGCTCCTGCTGCGGGCCGTACGCCGTGCCGAGGGCGCAGGCGAGCACGATGTCAGGGTTGGTGGGATGCACCACCACGCGTGCAATGCGCCCCGTCTTTTCGAGCCCCATGAGCTGCCACGTTTTGCCGGCATCCATGGACTTGTAGATCCCCTGCCCGATCGAGATGTGACTGCGGATGTGCGCTTCACCGGTGCCGGCCCAGACGATGTTGTGATCACTCGGTGCAAGCGCCATGGCCCCGATTGACTGCACGGGCTGTTCGTCGAACAGCTCCTGCCAGTGCACGCCGCCGTCGGTCGTCTTGTAAATGCCGCCGGAAGCAGCACCCACGTAGTACGTGTTGGGGTCGCCGGGTATACCCACCGCGGTACTGAAGCGATTACCCTCCGGCCCGATGTGTCGCCACGGCAGTCCCTGATACAGCGCGGGGCTGACGACCGGTTGCAACGGGGCGGCGGCTGGACGCTGGGCGCCGAGGGCGACGGGAATGGCGGCCAGCGAGAGCAGGCCGACAATGGATCGGTGCATAGCAGGACTCGGAGTAGAGGGGACCCCCCATGCTACCGCGCACACCCTCTCCCGTCAAAAGCAAACGGAGGCCCGGGGGGAATGCCCCGTGCCTCCGCGCCACCGTCTCCATGGTGCCTCGAGCCGCAGGCTCAGGCCATCTTCGCCTGCAGGCGACGATCGATCGCGTCGAGGAAGGCTTCCGTGTGCAGGTACGGCGTCTTGCGATCGATGAGGATCGCGAGATCCTTGGTCATCTCACCCGCTTCCACCGCTTCGATGCACACCTGCTCGAGCGTGTTGGCGAACGCCACCACGTCCGGGGTGCCATCGAGCTTGCCGCGGTGCGCGAGGCCGCGAGTCCACGCGAAGATCGAGGCGATCGGGTTAGTGGACGTCTTGTTCCCCTTCTGGTGTTCGCGATAGTGACGCGTGACGGTGCCGTGGGCCGCCTCTGCTTCCATCGTCTTGCCGTCGGGCGTAAGCAGCACGGAGGTCATGAGACCGAGCGAGCCAAAGCCCTGGGCCACGATATCGGACTGCACGTCGCCATCGTAGTTCTTGCACGCCCACACATAGCCGCCTTCCCACTTGAGCGCCGAGGCCACCATGTCGTCGATGAGGCGATGCTCGTAGGTGAGCCCCTTGGCGTCGAAATCGGCCTTGAACTCGTTCACGAACACTTCCTCGAACAGATCCTTGAACTGACCGTCGTACGCCTTCAGGATCGTGTTCTTCGTGGAGAGGTACACCGGGTACTCGCGCTGCAGGCCATAGCGAAAGCTGGCGCGTGC
>Ga0315899_10002109_pt1 | contig 22228 bp, 15 predicted proteins | sample LakEriMetagenome_2_FD_203518 | JGI IMG/M metagenome (GOLD analysis project Ga0315899, IMG submission 203518) | Freshwater fungal communities from buoy surface, Lake Erie, Ohio, United States - Buoy 4 MA112 | ecosystem: Environmental > Aquatic > Freshwater > Lake | place: USA: Lake Erie, Ohio... | reverse complement strand
TGCTTATGGGAACATGGACAGCCATGGCTTCCGCGATGGACTTCATCCACCCGGGCGGAATCAATTCAGCCTCGGAACTTGACTTCGTAAAAGGGCGGATCAATGCAGGAGCCCAACCGTGGACAGGCGAGTTCGAACAGCTCAGGGACTCGGGTTATTCAACCCGCGGTGCACATGGCCTGCGAACCATCGACTCCAATAGCAAGGACGCAGAACTCTCACGAGACGACGCGATTGCGGCCTACGCTCAGTCGCTCCTGTGGTACTTCACTGATGAGGACGTATACGCACGCCGCTCCATCGCAATCCTCAACTCCTGGTCATCACTTCAAGGATTTACAGCGGGATCCGATCAGGATCGATTGCAAGCCGGTTGGATCGGATCGGTCTTTGCATCTGCGGCGGAGATTATGCGGGGGCATCCTGATTGGGCAGCGCGCGACGTCGAGAAATTCCAAGACATGTTCAGGAGGGCTTTCTATCCACAGTTAACGATCGCAAGTAACTGGAATGGGAATGTTGACTTGACACAAATCAATGCATTGATGGCGATTGCAGTTTTCAATGAGGATCAGCACGAGTTCTCGACGGCGCTCGATCGGTTGCAGATCCGCAGCCGCGCATACTTTTACTTGAAAGCTGACGGTCCAAAGCTATCACCGATTGCGGGCGACGGAGGCGATCCACAGGCATTTTGGTCGAATCCCAAACGATTGATTGACGGGCTTACTCAAGAGACGTGCCGCGACAACGGGCACCATTCCCAGTTTGGCCTTGGTTCGGCGCTCCATGGCGCCGAGATCGCTTGGCATCAGGGCGTTGACGTGTACGCCGAGAATCAGGAGCGATACGTAGCAGCAATGGAGTTGTTGGCGACCCAGTTCCTTTCTAGTTCAATGCAGGGCGTCTGTGAGAATGACGCGCCGACAGCAAACCGCTTTGACGCCTGGGAGGTTGGATACAATCATTATCATCACCGCAAGGGATTGTTGCTTCCGAACACCGAGAAGTTGATTGAGGAGCAGATTCGGACGAAGGCTCCGAGGGCCGTTTGTAACTTGGTCTTCGACATGTTGACGCATAGTGGACTTCCAAAAGTGCCGAACTAGGCGGTTAACCCGAACGGCGGACCGGGCGGTTCCTGAAATCGCAATCGTTCTCGGCCTCGCTCTCGGAGCGTATTATTGGCTGCAAAACATCAAGCGTGGCGAACGGGATCAAGCATCTGATCCTAATGTCGTTAACGGTTAACATATGCAGAACATAAATAGGTTTGGATGTTGCATCGGGTGGTCGGGGGAGAGCGTACGTCGAGCCTGATAATTTCTCTTAGATGTTTGTTGGCCAACTCTCAGCCAACATTTAAGCCCGTGTTCATGAAGCCCCGTGGCAGGATTGAGGAATCGCTTTTCTCTATTCTGTTTAGCCTACGAACCTAACGCTTCAGACGGGACAAACCAGTCTGGGAGCCGTGGTATAGCATTTCCGCGATCTAGCACTTGAACCACTTGCTCCGGTTGGGCAAGCCAACCGGGGGCTAGGCCTATTGTAAAGGCCCCCATGGGCTCGCGCCATCGAAGCCAAGGGCTCGCATCTAGAATGAGTAAGGCTGTCGATACTTGGGCGCCATTGTTTGGTATCGACGATGTGGAGCAGGTAGCGTCAGAGGTCGTCTTCGGTCGCGGAGGCGGGATCTTTAGAGGGGAATTCGTGGAACTTTCGTAGGGCGCGGAGGTAAGATTGTTGAGTTCGGATTCCTTTTCCATTACGCTTGAGGTCTTATTGGAATTGGATGAGCGATGGAACGGTTGGCTGTAGATCTTTCGATGTATTGACCCCTGTGATTGGGAGACCGTCATCGATCGGATCGCGTGTAGAGGCGATCTGAAGCAATCGGTGACACTCCCTCCAGGGTGTTTACTTACGAGGCAATCTCAACTGAGTGAGTTATCAAAGCTGACCCTAACCCCGATCACTGATCCTGCCGCGATAGCGGCTTACTTGAACAGTCACGTGCACCGTAGTCTCGGTCGGTGCGTTTTGGAAATGGCACGTCACCTAGCCGCGACTCGGTGACGTGTGCCGTTCGCCGACATTATGAAGACACTCATCGTACTACTGATAACTGTGGCATCAGCGACTTCCGCTTACGCACAGACTTTATGTGTCGCTACGTACAATCTGAACTACAGCAATCAGCGCGGTGACCAAGTGCTCGATGCAATATCGAAGGCCAATCCTGATCTGATTTGCTTTCAAGAAACAACCGAACAGTCCGAACTTTTTCTCAAAGAGAAACTAGCACAAAGCCACTCGCATTTTTACTCGGTGGGACATGAAGGCCGATACTTGGCTGAAAGATTTGCTTTTGCCTGCAAGTCAGAACTCACGGACACTGAGTTCGTGCCGCCTGGAGCTGGACTGTTTGGCTTCTATACCGCGACACTAAACTTTAATGGTGAGCGTATTCAAATTGTGAACATACACCTTGCACCTTTCCAGGTAAAACGCGGAGGCACATTCATGGATGCGATGGCTGCACTTTACAAAACCGAGAAGATCCACGCCGATGAGATCGACGTGATCACAAAATCCATGGATACAAAACGTCCGGTGATCATAGCGGGTGACTTTAATAGCATTTCAACATTCGTGGCACCTCAGCGTCTTGTGGAATTGGGAATGATTGACGCCTTTGCTTCCGTGACTAAAGATCCGGATACTCACGCAACATGGCACTGGCCAACGCGGCCAATTCCACTGGCACTTCGGATTGATTACATCTTTCACAGCAACCATTTCACGACACAGAAGTCTGAGGTTCTAAGACGTGATGGCTCGGATCATTCGTTGGTCTACGCTGTTCTAGAACGCGGCGAACAATCGCTTGCAACGGAGCCGGCTGTCGGGTCGGTTTTGGAATCAACACCTATCGCGCCGGCCCGCTGATGCGTAGCGTTAGCTTGGAAGGAACGAGAAGAACATTGTGGATTTAGAATGCCCCTCGCTTGTCGGGGGATCGTTCCGCTTCTCGCTACATAATCGCTCAGGTTCCCCCCGGTCTCCGTTTCTTGCGAGGTAGAGTACTGAAATAAACAAAAAAATGGTTGGGCAAAAAAAATCAATGCAAACGGCCATACTTCTATCCATTTTTTTGCCCCAACATTTTTTTGCCCTTGCTCGCTTGCTCTTTATAGCCCGTCGGGCAACCATCAACGCAATCTAGGACTTGAAAAGTTGTGCCTGCTGAATATTGACGTCGAATGTGATACGATAGTTCGATGTCAGAGACGGTCTCTGATTGAGAATAACACGTCAGCGGATCAGACGACGGCACTCGATCCTCGGGGCGAGAACGTTTCATTCGCGAACCAGCGAATGCACTCAACGTCTCGATCCCCCCGCCTCGGGCGGTCCATCATCCCCCGCTCGACGTGAATGATCCTTATTGTTCGGCAGTGGAGATTTACGGTGGCGAGCGACTCCGCAACATTGTTTTCTCTTGACCACTCATCTACCCGCCAGCGCTTTCGGCAAGCGGCATCACACCTCGGTTGGCAGTTGGAATCTTACCCCATCGGTCTCGTCGGACCCGATGGAGATGAGTTGGCCTTCGACGTCGCGTGTTCGCAGAGTGGTGATCGTTTTCCTTATCCGGTTTTTCAGAGAATCATCCGCTATTGCTTCGGGGCTCCTCGTTGGCGATAATTGGGACACAGGAGCAAATAGAATGAGCAGTTCACCAGCCACAAGCATTCGAGACAAAGTGACGGAAACCATCAAGACGCTGCCCGACGATGCGTCGTGGGATGATGTCATGTATCGAATCTACGTCCGACAAAAGATCGAAAACGGACTTAAGGACGTGACAGATGGCAATACGATCACGGTTTCGGATGTAAGAAAACGTTTCGGCCTGCCAGAATGATGCGTGTCGAATGGACTCGTAGTGCGATCCAGGATCTCGCTGGAATCCACGCCCACATAGCTCAAGACTCTCATCGTTACGCAATTTCTGTGGTTGATCGGTTGACCAACAGAACCAAGCAGATTTCTGCATTTCCTTTCTCTGGAGAAATGGTACCTGAATATAACGTAGAAAAAATCCGTGAAGTAATCGAATACTCTTATCGTTTGATCTACTTAGTGGAGAATGAATCGATATATGTCCTTGCCGTGATACATGGCGCGCTACCGCTGCCTGATTCCCCCCCATTCAATACCGGATAACATAAATAGGCTTAGATGTTGCGTCGGGTGGTCGGGGGAAGACGCTTGTCGAGCCTGATAGTTTCTCTTAGATGTCTGCTGGCCAGCTCTCAGCCAACATTTAAGCCCTGGTTCATGAAGCCCCGTGGCAGGATTGCGGAATCGCTTTCTTCTATTCTGCTTAGCCTACGAACCTAAGGCTTCAGACGGGACGAGCCAGTCTGGGAGCCCTGGTATAGCGTTGCCGCGATCTAGCACTCGAAACACGTGCTCCGGTTGGGCAAGCCAGCGGTATCTAAATGCAGTCGATTGTGATTTCCATCCTGCTGTATGTCGACGTCGCATGTGGTACGATAATGTGACGTCAGAGACGGTCTCTGATTGAGAATCGTACGTCAGCAGATCAGACGACGGCACTCGATGCTCCAGGCCAGATCGATTGATTCGCTAATCCGCGGATGCAATCATCGTCTCGACCCCAGGCATTGGGCTGTCTGTGTGTACCCGCTCGACCTTAGTGATCGCGGTCGTTCGTCTTTGTTAGAACCCAAGAAAGGCGGCCGTATCGTGACTATCTCCCTTGTTAGTCAACGCGTTAAAGCAACTTGGAGACAATTCTCGCTCAGGACATTAATCTTCTCGATTGTGGCTTTCGCATTGTTGCTTGCATTCATAAATGGAACACCTATACATCAACCAATTCGTACACGAGGTAAGCGATTTTGAAGGCCTTCGTAGATTGCCTCGGTTGAAAACCGTAACGTTGTCGAATTAGTGTGGTCTCTCAACCCACGAAATCGACCTGTTATCGAACTCATTGAAGGGCGTAGAGATTGTCGCAGAATAACTCCAACAGTCGGCACAAAAACGAAGACGAAGATCGTCGGAAAAAGTTGGTCATTTTTGTTTCGTGAGTTTCCTTTTGTAGAGCCCCGAGCTTCCCGAATAGATGGATGGACTCGCATTAGGTATTGACTTGACTTACCTTGTAGAGTGAAATCGATTGTCTAGCCTGATTGCTTTTCTTTGCTCTTCGCTGGCTGGCTAAACCGAGTCAATTCTCCGGAATCAGAGATGCTTTATGAGCTCGCTCGTCCTATATACGACCGCCGCGTTGATGGCATTCGTGGGTTTCTTTTGCGCAGTGCTGTGTCTTGCGTGGTCAATCCCTTCGTGGCGGCGTCGGCTAGCAAGGTCTCAAGCTCCAGGGCATTCCGAGGCCGGAGGGCTCGCTGGATGGCCCGCCCGAGTCGGCAGTGCTTTGATATCGATCGGAATTGCGGCCTGTGCCGTGGCCGGCTGGTACGGTTGTTACTGCGTGTTAGCCGCTTTGAGCGTTGGTTCCAAGTAGGGCTTGGGTCAGTAAAACAAAGCCAGTTCTAAATTGTCACGATTCGTCGAACACAAGCGAGGATTGCAGTGGGTTGGGGTATCCAAGACGCGAGAGTTGCTCCATCGTCTTTGTCGATACAGAACCATACACCATCCGAATCGTAGACTGACGGGGCTTCGTAGTCTCGGCCACTTCGTAGGGATTTTCTCCGAAGACAGATTACGCGAAATTATAGGGAATTCCGCGAAAATCCAGGTCACCATGGCTCTCGCGTCGTTGAGCTTGGTTGCTCCTCTCAGTAAGCTGGAGAGGCGGCAGATTGCCGTTCGCTCACCCAAGCTGGTTTAGTTTTGAATCCTGATCCGAGAATTTCGGACTAACCCCCAGCTCCCACACTCACCAAGGTTTTGTTAAAGCCCATGTCGGTTGCTCCAGCCAATACTACCAGTAATCTCTCTGACGACGATGTTCGATTTATCGATCGACTTAGGGAATCATTTCAGCGATTCTCACGTGAACTCGGACAAGTGATTGTAGGCCAAAAAGATACGGTCGAGCAGCTTGCGATATGCCTGTTCGCGCGGCGGCATGCTCTTTTGATGGGGGTTCCTGGGCTGGCTAAGACTCTGCTTGTTAGCAAGGTGGCAGAGACAATGTCGCTGGCGTTCAATCGGATTCAGTTTACGCCCGACCTTATGCCGATGGATATTACGGGCACCGATATCCTTCAAGAAACAGCCGAGGGCAGACGAGAGTTTCAGTTCATTCACGGCCCTATTTTTGCCAACATCATTCTGGCCGATGAGATCAATCGCGCTCCACCAAAGACGCAGGCCGCTCTACTAGAAGCCATGCAAGAGCAACGGGTAACGGTGCTTGGAAAGACCTTTGACCTAACGTCTCCCTTTATGGTGCTCGCGACTCAGAATCCGGTCGAACAAGAAGGTACGTATCCACTACCTGAAGCTCAATTGGATCGTTTCATGTTTTTGATTGAATTGGATTATCCGAACGAAGAAGAAGAGATTCAAATCGCAAAGACGACAACAGGGGATGACGCCATCAAATTGGCTCCTGTTATGACGGGTACCGAAATCATGGACTTTCAAAAGTTAGTACGGAGAGTTCCTGTTCCCGATCACATTTATACTTATGCGGCCAAGTTAGTTCGAAAGACTCGTCCGCAGGGCGAGACTGCTCCCGCATGGATGAAGTCGTACGTTAGCTGGGGGGCCGGACCTCGTGCCGTTCAGAACTTGATTCTTGGAGCTAAGAGTCGAGCTGCTTTGCAAGGCAGCTACATGGTCCGACTAGAGGATGTGCAAGCTGTAGCGAAGCCAGTGTTGGTACACAGGATCATCACAACCTTTGCTGCACAGGCTGAAGGAGTTAGCGCTAAACAAATCGTTCAGCGACTAGTGGATGAGATGGAATAGAGGCATCGCAGCATGTTGCCCGTTACCAGATCTTTTCTTGATCCTCAAATCCTATCTCGCTTGAGTGCTATCCCATTGCATGCGCGATTTGCCATGCAAGGAAACATATCGGGGCGACATGCTTCGCCGCACCGGGGTTCGAGCGTTGAGTTTGCTGAGTATCGCAAATATGTGCCCGGGGACGATTTGCGTCGGCTCGACTGGCGAGCGTTCGGCAGGACCGATCGCTATTACGTTAAGGAGTTTGAGGCCGATACCAATCTGCGTTGCTGTGTCGTGGTTGATACTAGCGGTTCGATGGGATTCTCGAGCAAGGGGTATCCCTCAAAGATTCAGTATGCGCGTTCAATCGCAGGTTCGACCGCATACCTTGCAAGCCAACAAGGGGATGCGGTTGGCGTTTCGCTTGCAGCGGGATCGCTCGTACAGAGCATACCTCCTCGTCGATCGCCCGCGCATCTCAAGGTGGTTTTAGATACGTTGGAACAGGCCAAGACGGCAGGCGAAACCGAGTTGCCGCGGATTCTGCATGAAGTAGCAGAAACGGTTCGACAGCGCGCGTTAGTCGTTGTGATATCCGATTTCTTTGCTGATCCAATCGAATGGAAGTCTTGTTTTGAGCATCTTCGATTTCGCAAGCATGATGTGGCCGCCTTTCACTTGTTAGATCCTCAAGAAATCGGATTCGAGTTCCAGCGTCCGGTGAGATTCTTAGATATGGAGGGGGGGAATGCTCTATTCGTCGACCCGATCGAGATATCGGATCGCTACCAACTAGCCCTTCGGGAATTTCTTGATCGAATGAAACAGGTGACCATCGAAACAGGTGTCGACTACCACCGAGTTATTACGAGTGAGTCTTATGAACAGCCACTTATGAGGTTTCTCATAGGCAGAACGCGCACGCGAGGGGTTCGATGACGTTTCTGCAACCTTGGATGCTATTTGCATTACCGCTACTCGCATTGCCGGTCATCATCCATTTGGTGCACCTAAGACGACATCAAACGGTGCCTTGGGCCGCTATGCGATTTCTTTTGGCGGCTACCAAGATGGCAAGTGGCTTATCGAAGCTCAAGCAGTACCTCATACTCGCATTGAGAACATTGGCTGTCGCGACGCTTGTGCTTTTCGCTTCTCGTCCCTTGATCAGTGGCATCAGCGGTTGGTTAGGGACGGAGGAGTCACAACTGTCAATTGTCTTAATTGATCGTTCACCGAGCATGCAATTGAAGCTAGGAGCTTCGGGAGAGACAAAGCAGCAAATTGCAGTACAGCGAGTCCAAGAGTGGCTGTCTGCATCCGGTGATTCCAAAATTGTTTGTTTGGCGACCGGATACGAAGAGCCTATTGCGGATCTGGATGTTAAGTCACTAGCTAGTGATCCACGGCTTGAGCCAACGGCCATATCAAGCAATATCCCTGTTCTTCTTGACAAGGCTCGCGAATACATCGAAAGAAACAACGTTGCCAAAGCGACAGTATGGATTGCTTCCGATCTAAGCGACTTTGATTGGCGGACGAACGACTCCACGTGGTCTGTGGTGAGGGATGGATTTTCTAAAACAGCTGCCGACGTTAGTTTTCAGATACTTGATTTAACGCCTCAAACGTTTAATCGAGCGATCAAGGTAACGGGAGCCGAGTTGACGGAGAGTGGCGCAGAAGATGAACTGCAATTGTCGCTTCAAGTAAAGTCTAGCCCAATTGATTCTGCACCGGCCGAGGAATCCATTTCAGTCGAGCTAGAAATTGCAGGTAATAGGACTGCCATTCCGGTGTCTCTCGAGCGTGGGTATGGCGAGGTAAATCGATTTCCCATCAAGTTTAACGCCGCTACGCAACTGGGCACCTCGGTAACGGACCCAGCAACGACTGAGGGGCAAAACGAAACGCTCGGCTGGGGCTCCGTTCAAATTGCGGCGGACGCTAATGAAGCAGATAACATCGCCTACTTTACCTTTGAGACCAAGCCACTCCGCAGAACGTTGATTGTTTCGGATAATCCGTCATCGATCGAAGCAATCACCATCGCTGCGTCCATTCCTCCGAACCCAACTGCCAAAACCTCATCGGATCAGGTCACGGTAAATCAATTGGACACCGTCAATTGGGATCAATACGCCGTCGTAATTTGGCACGAACAGTTACCATCAGGGACCGCTTTGGAGCAAACGGAGACGTTTGTGAACTCAGGAGGTCAGATATTATTCCTGCCCCCTGAGATCCCTAGCAGTACCACAGCCTTCGGATTGCAATGGACCGCCTGGCTAAGCCTATTAGAGTCCAATCCGACTGACGCCGAGAGTCAGGTTGGAGCCTCAGGGGAGACATCAACTGCAGTTGGAGCTAGGGTTGAGCAATGGCGGAATGATTCGTTGTTGCTTGGCAACACAATGAGCGGAACAGCCTTGCCATTAAGTACATTGCATGTATCCAGAGCATGCCGCATCACGGGCAACATGACCGAACTCGCGACTCTAGAGGGAGACATCGCTCTACTAGCGAGATCTGATGCCGTATCCGAGCAATCCAAAGGGAACGTTTACGCGTTATGCACAACGACTGCGATTGGTGACTCCACGTTAGCAATAGACGGGATTGCTATTTACGTAATGACACAGCGATTGCTCGATGCGGGAATGTCGAAAGTTGGTAGAGCTAAATCAATTACAGCTTCGATCGAACAATCAAAATTTTTGCAGGATAGCCAACCCCTCGCGATCGCTCAGCAATCGTTATCAAGCCAGCAATGGGAACAAGCTGGGGTGTTTTCGAAGGACAAATTACTCATGGCGCAAAATCGCACGAATGAGGAGGATGAAGTAAAGATCGTTAGTGATGATAGTTTGAAGAGTCTGTTCGGGGAGCTCAAGTGGTACAAAATTGACGCCGTGGAAGCGACCAATTCTCTCGTACAGGAAATTTGGAGATGGTTTGCAATTCTTATGCTAGTTGCTTTGCTGGCCGAGGGTGTACTTAGTGCACCCTCTCGAAGAACAAAGGGGCTTAAGCCCTTGTTTCCGCAAGCGTCTGTGTAAGGAAGTCGTGCGAGCGCTGCTTAACGAACAACGTTTGAGTCTCGAGGTAGCGAGTTGCTAGCTGCGCGGTCGATCGAATTGAGTTTGCTTTCCATCATTTTCAAGGTGTCTGACCATGTGGAATGTCTGAAATTACGTTCTTCTTCGATGGCTAGTTTACGAGACTCCAATAGATGTTTGGAGGTTGCATGCTCGGATTGCATATGTTGTAGCCAGGATTCTCGACGAGCGTCTAAGTACTGCTCCATAGCCTCGTCGAGTGCAGATTGAATCTTTGCATTAGCTTCGTCGTCAACAATCCATGCATTAGACACAGCTATAACGGGAGCTTCTAAAGAGGATTGAGAGTTAGCAGTAAGGTTAAGTCTGAGCGTTTCACAAATGTCTTTAAAAACCACGATGAAATCAGGATCGAGACCTAGTTTGTCATCGAGAACATGGCATAAAGGGAAGGAAATCAAGAGGTCTCTACCTGAAGTTTTGTAATCCACTTTTACTGCAACCTCGAAGTTATCTTCCTTTTGATTGAGACTCAGAAGGTGCGAGATTTTATTGTCCGATCCAATACTCGGCCCGATCTTGCAGATTGTTTTTGGGCCATCATCGTTTTGAGGAGTCCAAGAAATTTGTAAAACGTTTGCGTCGTGGTGCTTCAGGCGGATGCTAGAGATCAGAATTTCAGTCGTCAGATTGTTTTCACTAATGGCCGTTAGGCCGGTTACTTTACCCCTTTTCAGCGCGAACTCCCTTTGTCGGATTCTTTCTGTAACGAGCTCTCTGCCTGCATGTATAAGAATTGGTGTTTTTGGTCCAACTGATTCAGCGTGACTATCGATTAACAATTGTTTAAGGAATCTTCGATAGCTGGCTTCTGCTGCAACAGCGAACGGCTGTACCCGTTCTGCAACTAGCCGCAACGCGTTCTCTCGAATCACATTACGAATCTCGTCAGTCGTATTTGTTGCTTTTGGGGGATTTTTCTGTGCCGATTCCAAAACGGAATTCAATTGTTCGAAGGAACGCGTCATCGAGGTACCCACTTTCGTGGACTCAACTCTGTCGCTTGCGAGTAGAGCTTGTATCGCGATCAAGTCACTGCGTAGCTTATCAACCGCATGCGAGTTTCTCAGCGGATTCGGTGCAGGGCTTTGGTGAAGCACTTCATCGATCTTATTCTTGATCGATTCCATCTTTAAATCTATTTCGCGAGAGCGGTCCAGGCTTAGAATTTCAGCATCTTTGATGGAGCGTAATGCTTGCGAAAAGATTCCATGGATATCTTTGACAGCAGAGTTATCCTGCGTTGTGACGCTAGGTATCGAGGCAGTATGAACGCTCTCTGTTGCTTTGGGCAAATACCATTTGAGTCCATTTCCTATGAAAGACTCAATAACGCAATCTCGATAGAGTAGTCCATTCCCATCCAATTTCAGCGATAGCTCTCTGATCGACATTGGGCAAATTTCATCGTCGATTTGAAAGTCGAGAATCTGCAGCGAATTCTGCGACATGGCTAGCTGCGTATCACCAACAGAAACAGGCAAACGTAACTGCTCGGAAAGTCGACGCTCAATGCCAGTAGTCAGCACAGGCCTGAGGCACAAGACAGATAGACCGATGAGTGCTGTCGTTCCAAGCAATCGTCGTCGCCAGCTCATGACGATCGCTCCACTTCACGTTTCGACTCACGAGCTGTATGGATATGCTTAAGGATATTTCTAAGGGAATCTTCCTTCGAGTGGGGTTGGGTATGTAGCTGCGTCATGTTTACAGCGACCGGCAATGCCGAAATATGCCCTGGAAGGGTCGGTTTGCTTGAATTTGATTCAGCTGAATCCTTGCGAATAAAATTCGTAAGGTGCATAGGTTGGTTCTCGGAAGAGGATATAATTGGATCAACAGAGTCGTTACCGGTCTGTTGTGGGGCTGGACGCTTGAAACGAATGACCTCGATTAAAGTCTCGCGTAGTATTCGCTCTTCTAGGTCATCAGAGACAGGAACGGGTTGGCTCCCCGCTACAGAGAGCGGCTTGTCTGGAACGATTACTGTCAACTGGCTGGCCTCCGCAGGCTCAATGCCATCGTTGTGAAGCGACATTATCGCTCGGTCTGAAACGGAGCATTTGTCGGTACCGCTAAACGATTGGTGTCGTAAAGCCGCTGCAGCTAATGCGGTGACTTCATCGGCTACGATGGATCGTTGGAGACGGGAAGATATTCTATAAGTCAGTACGAAGCATGGTGCCCAGAGCATAATTCCCAGCATCAATGCCCCCATAACAACGGTGTTTTCCAAACGCAACCATGGGGCAATTGGTATTTGATAGAGGGTACCAATTAAGCTCGAGACCGCGCCCAAACTGAGAGTATGAAAACCAATCCAGTCGGTAATTCCCCATGTCATCGATTCAAGGAGAGTTAGACTTATGGTGATCGAGCATGCAATCAGTTGATTGACGGGCAGGATTGCGATGAGGGAAAGAATACAAAGGGCCAGGAGGCTATCCTTAGGCATTAGTCCCAGCATGGTACCAAATGCTAAGCCTCCGGCGATCGCGCCGGGAGATCGGTGCTGCATGAGCAGCTCAATCAATGGACTGGTGGTTCTCTTCGCCGTGCCTGAGGTCATCGGAAAGCATCACAGATACGCGATTTCGAATTCGAAAGAAGAGCATTTCTTCTCTATTCGTATTCTTGATCGGAAGGGCTCGACCAGAAATCGAGCCGAAACCATGCGATTCCACGAAACAGGCATTGCTAGCAATGCCTGGGCGAGTGGTGGCGAGTATGAGTTAGCTAGAGTTAGCTATACTTAGTGACCTGTGTTGACTCGCGGTTTGCTTTCCAGGGTAGCGGGATCGAATTCCGATTGTTGAATGACTTGAGGAGCCAAGGTCCCGATAATCATGCCAACGATGGCCGCGACCAGACCAAAGAGTTGCGGTGGGACTTGTTGGAACATAGTCGCCTTCTCGTCTTCACTTGGCTGCCAGTACTCACAAAGAAGCCAGATGCCGAGCCCACAAGCGATCGAAACAATGGCTCCTTGGGTCGTCGAGCGTTTCCAGAAAACACCGGCTGCTAACGGTGTAAACGCAGCAACCAGGGTTACTTTGTAGGCGCTCTGAACCATCTCGTACATGGTAGATTCCGACTGTAAAGCAAAGACAGTTGCGATAGCCGAAAAGCAGACCAGAATTGTACGCAGAGTGTAAAGCATGGTCCGATCTTTCATTTTGAAAATCGGTTGAAGAACGTTCTCGGTAAACAGACTGGACGGGGCAAGCAATGTGCCGCTAGCCGTGGAAAGAATCGCGGACAAAAGTGCACCAAAGAAGAGAATTTGCACTGCGATAGGAGCGCGATTCAAAATCAAGTCGGGCAGAATACGTTGGATTCCACGTTCGTCATCTTGTTCGAATAGCGGCTGGTAGGTGTCCGGTGCAATAACGATTGCCGAGTAAGCAATAAACATGGGGATGAATGCGCATAGGAAATAAGCAGCACCGCCAAACAGTGTTCCGCGAACAGCAGTCTTTTCGTCTTTCGCACTGGTGACACGCTGAAAGACGTCTTGCTGCGGAATTGAGCCGAGTGCAAATGTAAGAAAAGCACCAATAAAAGTCATCCACGCCGCGAAGGCACCATCCCCCGAAAGCTTCGGAAAGAATTGAAACTTGCCACTGTTATAAGCGGCCTCGATTACCTTGGTCGCTCCACCTGCTTGTCCACCCATGACCACAGCAACGATTAGCAAACCGATCACGATGACGACGGTTTGAATCAAATCTGTAAGTGCGACGGACCACATACCCCCGAAGAACGTATAGAGCGTAACAATAAACGAACCAATCAAGATCGAAGAATTGAGAGTTATGGTGGGGTCTGACAATATCTGCTCGGCAGGGATTCCCGTGTTTCCAAGCACAAAAATTACCAAGCCGAGCGCCGTCATTTGTGCCGAGGTCCAGCCGAGATAGGAAATTGTAATGACCACTGATGTTACGATCTCAACAAACTTACCATAGCGCTTATGATAAAAGTCACCAATCGTAAGCAAGTCCATCCGATAAAACGCTCTGGCAAAGAAAATCCCGACGAGCGTCAAACATGCTGTTGCTCCGAATGGATCGCCGGAGATGCCTTCGAGCCCATCTTTGGTAAAGGTCGCTGAGATACTTAGGAGCGTTTCAGCACCAAACCAAGTTGCAAAGACGCACGCAAAGTTCATGTAAAATGGAAGCGATCGGCCCGCAACCATAAAGTCCTTGGCCCCTTTGACTCGCAGAGAGGCTATCAAACCAATGCTGATTGTGATGAGCATATAGACGCAAACAGCCGCTATCAGCATTACATACCTCTCTTAGGAATTTTCCGAACCTAATATTGAACCAACCAGATAGGAGAATCTTATCAAACGTAGAGTCCTAGGAAATCCCAGGAATGCACTATATTTCTAGTCGCAGAATCTGAAGGAATGTACCGGTTTTGCCCTTGAGATATCGATTTACCAGTATCTCTCCATTTCCCACAAAGTGAACAGCCCCCACATAAGAGCCTTCATAGGGCAGAGAAACTTCTGTTGGCTCCGATTCTGGCGACTTCTTCCACTGCGTTTCTTTCCATGCAACCGTTGTGTCGGTACCGAGATCATGGATTTGAACAACTCCGCCACTGACCATCGCGATGCGGCTGCCTGACGGATCGGCGGTGATTTGTCCCTCAACGCCATGATCGAAAGTAGTGAGGATTCTCAAATCTCCCGTATCGATCCCAATTTCCGCTAACTGTACAACCCCAGTCGAATCTTTGAGGAGAAAGTAGAGAAATCGGCCATCTGGTGACGCAACCAGCCAATGCCGAGGCCCCTGGACGCCTGGAAAAGGTCGATTTTCCAAGAAGGTAATGCGACGAAACTCGATTCCCGGAAGCACGTGCCCGAATCTACTTCGGCCGTTCGATCTCAAGGTGTCCGCGATCTCAAGATCGGATGGTAGGTCCGCAACAAAAACCTCCACTATCTCCTCTCCCCGTTTCGAGAGGATAGTACCTAAGAATGCGATGGAATGATCCCCGACCCAGCATTCCTCAACGGCTTTCCGTATGCCCAGGTTAGGATCTGGCTCAAAAAGAAGAAAACTGGCGAAATGACCTTCAAACGTTTCAGCGGAAGAGGAATGACTGGGTTTTATGGCTTGAAATGACTCGGCAACAATCTGGCAAACCGTTGGATCGGTAGTCATGAACCCAACCGTCCGAGGCATCGATGGTCGAAGAGCGTCGTCATAGGTAAAGCTGATTCGCTTTCCGTTTGGGCTCCAGCTATGTGCATGGGTCCCTCCGCTCAAGATTCCGAGCGGTACGAGTGAAGGAGCTACACTATGCCCATCGACGTGACTGGCACCAAGTCGAAATTCGGCTGGACCGATATCGGTATCCCAAAGTGCTCCAAATCGCCGCGCAATTCCGTAGGGTGATTCGGAACAGCAATTATACAAACCGTGTATAAACAGGATCTTGTCTTCGTACGGGTGATAAGCCGCTGCACCAACGCCAGGTCCGAATTGTGTCGCATATTCGACTTGGTAGAGTGGCTCAACTCGACCGGTACGTAAATGTAGCCGCTCTACGCTTTTTGTTGTCCCGATTTGGGTGTCATCATTGCGAGTATCAAAAACGACCCAGTTACCGTCAGAAGAAAGAACTTGGCGACGATTCAAGGTGTGGCCACGTTCCTCTGAGGTGAGAAGCGTTACCACGGCTGCTAGAGAATGAGTAGGATTTGGCATAGAAATCAGTGTACAATAAATCGCCCGCGAATACCCTTTAAAACCGAGACCTTATGACCCCGCCGTCATCTGCCCCCCCAAGTCCGAATGAACTAGAACAAGCAAAACGATTGCAGGTGGCATTCAGAAACGTTCGACAGCAGGTCGCGAAAATCATCGTCGGACAAGACGATACGATCGAGCAATTGCTGATCGCCATCTTGGCCGGCGGTCACTGTCTGTTGGAAGGGGTGCCGGGTCTTGCTAAAACGCTGATGGTCCGAACATTAGCACAAGCCATGGATCTCCAGTTTCAACGCATACAATTCACTCCCGACTTAATGCCTGCCGATATCACAGGCACTGATATAATCCAACAATCTGATTCGGGACATCGACAATTGGTCTTTGAAAAGGGGCCGGTCTTTACACAAATTCTCCTGGCCGACGAAATCAATCGAACCCCTCCAAAGACACAAGCAGCATTGCTGGAAGCGATGCAAGAACACTCCGTAACAGTTGGCGGTAAGCATTACCAGCTCTCTGAACCATTTTTTGTTCTCGCAACACAAAATCCCATCGAGCAGGAAGGAACCTATTCCTTGCCGGAAGCTCAGCGTGATCGATTTCTTTTTCAGACCCTCGTTGACTACCCGAGCCGAGATCAGGAAGGAGAGATAATCGATAGAACAACTAGTTCAACACGTACCAAGATCGAGGCAGTTATAACAGGCCCCGAGATCATCGAATATCAAAGGCTCGTTCGGCAAGTGCCATTGCCTGAACACGTAAAACAATTTGTGTTAGACCTAGTCCGCGCGCTACGCCCGAAAGAAAATGATGGTCCGAAGTGGGTGCAGGGACTTGTTCAGTGGGGACCAGGCCCTAGAGCTAGCCAACAAATCGTGATGGCTTGCAAAGCTCGGGCTTTACTTTACGGAAGATTACATGTTTCCACGGAAGACGTCGAGGCTTTAGCAACTCCTGTCCTCCGCCATCGAATGGTTCCTACATTTGCCGCCCAAGCTGAAGGGATCGATTCCGATGCCATCGTAAAAAAGTTACTCAAAGAAATTCCAAGACGATCGTAAAAGAAAATGCAACGCAAGGCATCGTTTCTTCGTTGGTTCTCTCCAGGGGATTTATCTAGGTTGACACAACTACAGATGATCTCTCGCGGCGTCGTCGAAGGCTTAAGCGGCGGTATTCACCGATCTCGTCTAGTAGGAGCAAGTGTGGATTTTAAGGAGCATCGCCCGTATGTTCCTGGAGATGAAGTCCGATCAATCGATTGGAAGTTATTCGGCAAAACGGATCGTCTTTATATTCGGCAATTTGAAGACGAAACCAACATGCGATGCGTATTGATCGTCGATCAAAGTGGATCGATGAAATATAAAAGCGGGACTCCCAACTCGATCTCCAAGCATGATTATGCCGTGAGACTCGCCGCATGTTTTGCCTACCTGCTTATTTCCCAACAAGATTCAGCAGGTGTCGCAACATTTGATACCGAGATTCGAAACTATATCCCCCCCAAATCGCAACCGAGTCATTTGCAACTCATTACAGAATTACTCGCGAATTCAAACCCAGGGGGAGAGACTGATGTTGGCGCCGTGCTGCAATCGATGTTGCCTCGCCTTCAAAAACGGGGGTTGGCGATGCTCTTTTCCGATTGTCTAAGTGACCCTCAGCAATTAATCCAATCGCTGGCTTTGATGAAAAGCCAAGTAAAAAATGTGGTTGTGTGCCAAGTCTTGGACGATGACGAATGGGATTTTCCGTTTCAACAGCGGGTTATGTTTCGATCGCTCGAGAACACCGAACATTCCATTGTTGCTGATCCAACAGCCCTACGAAAATCGTACTTAGACAAGCTTCAAAAGCACCAGTCTGCTCTCACCAACGGGCTTCGCCAATATGGAATAGAGTTTAAAAGCGTTCGGACTTCAGAAAACCTCGGTGAAGTCGTAAGTAGGTTCTTAAACGAGCGAACCGCCAAGCATTCAATGGGTGGCGCATGACCTTTCTGAATGCGATACTTGCCTTTGGAACGTTGGCTTTCTCGGTACCCTTGGTGATTCATTTGCTAAATCGATCTCGCTACCGCACCATTGATTGGGGGGCGATGATTTTTTTGGAAGAACAGAAGCCATCCAACTCTCGCAAGATCGAGTGGAAACATCTTCTGCTGCTCGCAATTAGGTGCTTAATCCCAATCTGCCTCGCATTGGCGATGGCTAGACCCTATTTGAGTGGCTCGACTTTGCTCGGAGTTCGAGAACCCATCGCGACAGTTATTGTTCTAGATGATTCTCTTTCAATGCAATCGAAATCCCGTGGTGGTCAAACTCGATGGTCTGTCGCGTTGCGATCTGTCGATGAAGTTCTGAAATCTTTGCCGGAGGGGAGCGAGAGTCATTTGGTTCTAGCTGGGAAATCGCCAAAATCTATTGCCCAAAACAACATTAAAGAACAACTCCAGGTTTGGAGTCTTAGTCCCAGTGTGACGGGATCAATCGATTTGGTAGAAGCAACCAAGAAAAGTCTCGATTGGTTAAGCAATCAATCGCTCACCAGAAGGCAGTTGATCTATGTTTCGGATTTCCAGTCAACGGACTGGTCTAGCGACGTTGATACGATTGATGAGCAAAAACGTCTGGCAAGTGAACAAATTATCCCGCCTGTTATGTCATGGCTCAATGTGTCGGATATCGAATCATCTGAAAGTAGTGAGTCCAGTGAAAACGGGTATCGAAATTACTCACTAAGTGAACCAGTCATAACTCCAACTTGGTTTACCGAAAAACAAATCGTCACTTTACTTTGTAACCTTCACAACCATTCGCGAACAACTATTGAATCTCTCGCAGTCACAATACAACTCGATGACAAGACCATCGATTCTCAAAAAGTTGATATTGCACCAAGCAGTTCGACACGCATTACAACAAGATTCGTAGCACCCGACCAAGGCTGGCACTTGCTCAAAATAAAAGTCGAGGCTAGTGATGATCTTGAGATCGACAACACCAAACAGATTCCTTTCGTCGTACAATCACGAAGTCAAATTTTGCTTGTGGATGGGGAACTGCGTTCGGAACCGATGCAGAGCCAATCTGATTTCCTTCGAATTGCTTTATCTCCCTTTACTTTCTCTCAAATTGCTGGGGCTGATTACTTTGATACGCGAGTCATTTCCGTAGATAAGTTAAGAGACACAAACTTAAACGATGTTACCGCTATAGCCCTATGCAACGTGCCACGAGTGGATCCTGCCATTGGCACTCAATTGCGTGAGTTCATGGAAAGGGGGGGCGGAGTCATTGCGTTTCTTGGGAATAAAGTTGATCTAGAATCGTGGAATCAATTACCGACCCTGGAGCAAGGTGGCTTAAGATTTTTTACCCTATCCCCAGCGTCAAAAAGTCAATCGGAAAACACGACTGATAATCCGATTGCCATCGCTTTGGAGAGCCTAGAGGCTAGTTTGTTTAGGGAACTATCGCAGGCGAGTCGCGAGTCGATCGCAACGGTCGTGGTTAACCGCTCCTCGTCGATCTCTTTATTGGCGGATTTCAAGCCAGATCGAATCGCGAGTTTTACGAACGACGAACCATGGATCATTCGGCAAAGTGTAGGCAAAGGGACGATGTGGGTTGTAGCAACCTCTTGTGATACGGCTGATACCAACATGCCGACAAGACCCGTTTTCGTCCCATTGATGCAACGATTATTCCACGCCGTTTCCAATTCTGAGCCTTCGGTTGAAGCACAAGAATCAGGGACTCCATGGGTTATCAAATCTGCCGTTGAAACAGCCAAGGTATCCGCAAAGAATGATACGACTATAAAGGTTATTCCACCGAGGCTTGCAGAAGAAGAAATCCGCAATCTAACCTGGACTGAGACGCGGCAAATTGGACTCTATGAAGCCAACTGGGAGCAGGATTCACAGACCCATAAGGCATACTGCTGGATGGAACCCTATTCAAACTCCCCTAAGGACAATCATGAATCAGATCGTTCTGACATGTCCAGAGACGAGATACTTAAAATCGCTGAAGTCTCGAACGCAAAGTATTTTGATACGATTGAAGAGTTGCAAGCGAGCGATCAAAGTACATGGAAGGGACGCGAAGTAGGCAATTGGTTTTGGTTCGCTGCTCTAGTTTGCTTTATTGCAGAGATGTTGATCGCTCAGTCTTTCAGCGTTCATCGTAGGATGCCAATCGAATCCACTGAATCTAAACGACCAACTTTCGCAGCGAGAGGATTGGGCTGATGCAAATCCGATTCGCGAGTTTTTTGCCTTGGTGGATGGTCATTTCGATCGCGATCATAGGTACCGCTGTTATCGTTCTTTGGTATTGGAGGGAGTCAAAACAGATCGCTTCTAGGTGGGGCATTTTTTTGGCTCTCTTGCGAGGTGTAGCCTTCTTGTTAATGATCGCAATGTTGCTCCGTCCTTCCGTCGAATATACATGGACGGAAGGTGAACTGTCGCGATTGCGAATTCTCATCGACACATCCACTAGCATGCAAACGCTCGATGAACCCTCGATGCTCAATCCCGCAGAATTGGTGTCGCGAATTGATAGGGTCAAACAAGAACTGTTAAACGACAGGAATGGGCGTGAAGATTTACTCACACGACTAAGTCGCCACCATCAAATTGAACTACTTAATTTGGAAGGTAAAGTTTTGTGGGAGTCCGATCAAACAAAGTCCTCTCCTCCGGCTGGAGAGTTGATCGCAGACCGCACCCAAACACCACTTGGTGAAATTCTCCTCACACAATTCCGTGAGGGGATTCACGTAAGAGAGCAAAATGAAAGCGAACAACCAAGTGCGTTGAACCCTTTGCAATCCAAGGTTGATGCCATCGTATTGATATCGGATGGACAAAGTAATGGTACAGTGGAGCCTATCGATGTCCTGAGCCAGAATTCAGATATCGTATTGCCAATCTACACGGTTTCCGTTGGGCAAAACTCAGAGCCAACCGACCTCGGGATCTTGACGGCGAGTCTATCGTCCAAAGTTCGCAAGGAAGATCTGCTAAGGGGAACGATACGTATCAAGGAACAGTGTCCGGAGGAGACTCGCTATACACTGCTCATCAAGAACGGAGGCGTAGTTGTTTACGAGCAGAATCTATCGACCATAAATCGAGGCATACGAGATGTCTCGTTTGAGTTCGCTGCAACGGAAGCGTTCGAACTTGCATCTTCCAGGCTAAAGACAACAGAAGAAACTCGCAGAGCAATTCCCATCGATCTAGAGTTCGAAATCGTACCCACAACGGACATCGCGGAACTAACGCTCTCTAACAATTTGCGAATGGGTTCCACATGGGGAATAACACGCGAAAACAAAATCTTAGTGCTCGATCCTCGTGGTCGATGGGAAACCCGATATATCCGCAATGCGCTAGAGCGGGACCCGAATTGGGAACTCGTAAGCCGATTGGGCGTGTCGGAATTTGAAGGACGTTCGAATCTGGAAAGCAAGGAGTCGCTACTGCCTTTCGATCTCGTGATCATTACGAATGAAGCTGCAAAAACGCTCAATGAAGAACAAACTCAATGGCTATCTGATTTCGTGGGCAAGACTGGTGGTGGTTTGATCTGGATCGATAGTGCTCGATCCGAGCGTGAATTGACGGAAGATTGGAAGACCCTGTTGCCTATTCGCATGGATGCGGCACCCGAAATTGTTCATTCTTCAACCGATTTGTCCCAGGTGGGAGGATTGAGGTTGGGTGTTACCGCCGTTGACGAACCAGCCTTGCAGCTTGCATCAGACGATTCGAAAGCCTCGATTTGGAACCGACTCGCTGGGCCTCGATCTGCAGTGGTTCAGAGACCAAAACCTGGTTGCGAAATTCTGGTCGAATTCAAAGCGGTCCGAGACCATGGGGGGCGTGGACAACCGAGTGAAGATTGGTATCCATTAATGATCACTTCGCGATTTGGTCAGGGACGGGTAATCGCGATGGCCAGCGATGAAACATGGCGCTGGAGATACGAGGTTGCAGACCTCTACCACCAGCGATTTTGGAACCAGATATCCGTTTGGAGTATGCGACCTCCCTTTGCTGTCTCCGATGATTACCTCGCTGTTGATGCAGGGAGCAGAGTCTATGGAATCGATGAATCGGTGATCATTCGGGCGAAGCTGCTGGATGAAAACCGATTGCCCATTGAAAATGGCAATGTTAAGGCGGTGCTTTCCCAAGATGGTGTCCAAATGGCGCGATTGGATTTGATAGAACAAACGGACTCGGGAGGAATTTACCAAGGAGTGTTTCGTGAGCTGGGACCTCTAACACAATCAAAGTCCTACGACTCGACTAAGGAAGTTACAGTTCATATAGAAGCATCAGGTGTTCCATGGGAAGCGTTAAAGACCCAAACGTCTTTTCGAATTGACAAG
>Ga0315899_10002108_pt1 | contig 22231 bp, 46 predicted proteins | sample LakEriMetagenome_2_FD_203518 | JGI IMG/M metagenome (GOLD analysis project Ga0315899, IMG submission 203518) | Freshwater fungal communities from buoy surface, Lake Erie, Ohio, United States - Buoy 4 MA112 | ecosystem: Environmental > Aquatic > Freshwater > Lake | place: USA: Lake Erie, Ohio... | reverse complement strand
AAAAATCCCCCAGCTAAGCTGAAGGATCTTAAGATAAGTAAGGCTGCTAGCAGGAACGAAAGGAATTTAGTAAACGCTGCTTTATTTAACGACTTGGGGGAACCCCTGGTAGCCGCACCATACTTCAATGAAAAGGTCCGCTAGGACCTATCCATATTATATCATATCTTAGTTAACTAAACTGAGATGACAACGTCCGCATATTTCTCTACAAAGTTACTTAGGTCCATTGTAAAGATTGCTTGATTTTTCATCCCATTGACCTTGTTGTCTTTGTCATTGCGAGGAGCCTCTTCGTGAAGACTAAATGTTTGCTGCTCGAAATCTACAATAGCAACCTTGTGCTCATTGTCTCCAATTTCGTTTACGTGCAGGCCCCATCCAGTTTCTGAATTCCAGTCATTGTTAATCATCTGACTGATTGTAATGCGTGTTGCATATGCTGGGTCGGACCAGCGAGGACGTGCTTTAAATACTGCCTCTGCCAATTGTGCTAGCATATTATGTCCAGCCCAGTGCCCGTATAGGACGATTGTATTTCCGTTAGGTTGGACGAATCCAAAGTTTGCTCTGTCTCCCATTTTATTCCGCCATTTCTGTTAGTTGTGGTGCTTCTTCTTTTTTGTTTAATTCTATCATCTCGAATGAGACCTTGTCAAGGGCATCCTTGTTTTTATTGTAGTGGTGGCCACAAAAGAATAGTTCACCATCTACTAGTTTAATTAGATACATAGCCTGAGCTGTGCCACATTGATCACAGCCAATCCAGCGAGTTAGATCCTCAGAGGTCATAGTCAACGGTTCCAAATTCAAGGCGGTCAGCAATATCATCATATGCTGCTCCGTCATCAGATGTTTCTGCCCACAGTCGGATATTAGTTACAATAACCTCTCGTGCAAATTTGACGCCATCCTCAAAACCATCTTGGTAATCCATTTTATCTCCCTGTATATCCTGTCGGTTCGTAGTCTGATGTATAACTTTCTATAAGATTATACTTATCTCGAATGCGACTTACTTTCTCAATGCTACCAGTTCCAATGTTGAATGTCAACGGTGCTAATGCTTGTGGGTCAAGACCCATCATCTGAGCATCCCAATAGGCCATCTCCATCGATAGCCTATCAGGAGCAGTCAACTCAAAATACATTATGCTTCCCTCACATTACAAACTTCTTGGTCACCGATTTCGATGTTTCCGTTTGTAGATTCAGCATAGATAGCATCTGAAATCTCTGACTCAAGGTCAAGGTCATAATCAGATTCAATAATGTTGTATGAGTATGTTCCGCTAACTTCGATAGATGCGGTCCATTCAACTTCTCTAATTAATTCAATTGAAAGCGCTTCAGCAATTTCACGCAATGTATCTTGGTCTTGTGAATCTGCATATGCTTCGGTGATAATTTCTTTGACGGCGTTAACCTTGTCTTCAAATACTCCGATGCGCTTCTGTGCTTGACGTGCATTGTGTAGGTCCCACTCAATTGATGTAACCTTATCAGTTGCATATTCTGCATCTGAGTATCCCTTGATTACTTTGTAGGTAACCAATAGATTTGGGTTATATGTATTAGGAACCGTTGTTACTGTTGTCTCTGTAGTTTCCATTTCATTCCCTTTCGTTTCTGTTATAGGTGTATCTGTATACGGTATTGTAGCATCTTCCACTGACAATAATGTGCAATTGGAATTGCATCGGCATGTGAGGTCCATCACACCCGCTGGCCATCCATATCCATCTTTAATTGTATATTCAATTAATGCGTCACAGTCTCCTGTGCACACCCAGGTATACTTTTGATATTTAGTCATGCGAGTATTATAGCGGTCCCCACTGACATATACAAGCTTTTCAGGGTGTTTTTTATGTGATCCGTAACACAAAAATTTGGCCTCTACCCCTGGGGGCGTCTCATTATGTGAAATTCAAATCTCATTCTTAGCGATCCATATCGGACTTGAACCGACGGCCTCTACCGTGACAGGGTAGCGCTCTAACCAACTGAGCTAATGGACCAAGTGGTGAGCAGTTTTAAATCTTGCTCAGGATTTTTTTATTTAGAAAGTTGCAACCATTCGATACAACTTATTTTTTTCTGCGGTTAGAACTGGGTCAAAACCAGATGCACCCGCCATAAGTGTTTCACCATTGCCACGACCTGAACGATAATAATCAAGGCGCTCAGTTAGTGCATTGAACGCACCCCACTTTGTTCCCTTGATTGTAGCATTAGTTGGTGAATTGTGATACAAATCGTCAATGAGAACAACTTTGTTTTCCCACTTCTTCAATGCACCCTTAGTATCCTTATCAGGCTTAGGATAAATTGTCTGAATCAACTTAGAGAATTCAGCATCAGTAATTGCTTGAGAGTATAGCGCTTTTGCTTGAACTTCGAATTCATCGAAATATCCAAGAGCAAGCCCAAGAGTTTCACGAGCAACTTGAATGCGACCTTCAACAGATTGCGTGTGGCGAATCTTGAAAGATTGCTTTGCATTCTTCATTGCAAGATTCAAAGTGTTTTGGCATACAACACGAACAGGTGTAACGGCTGCTTGAACAGCAACAGAACCATCGTGTGATGTCCATACGATTAGATATAACTTTGTTTGGTCATTGGCGCCTTGTGGGTCAAGAACCATTGTGCGAGGAATATCTACAGTTCCAAATACAACTTTGCCCTTCTTTAGAGAACCAGCAGATTCCCAACGGCAATCAGCATTGGCATCGTGAATTGCATCAGCGAACTGAAATAATTCTTCATTCTGCACTGGCTTATAACGCTTACCAACAGTAGCAAGAACATCAGTTCCGCCATTGAATGGGTTATCACGAATAACCAATGAGGCTTGAGATACATCATTCCAAGATTCTGAAATGTGGTCAGTTAGTGGAGATAAACGAACATTCCAATTCGCTAACTTTGCTTCTTCAAGCATTGTTGCGGTTGTAACTTCTTCATCTTGTGTAAAGATGCGATTTGCAAGGTTGTGCCAAGCAGGTGCACCACGGAGAGCGAAAGCAACTTCGCCATTTTCGACTTCGAGATTGTGAGCCATTTTTTACCTTTCGTTAGATTAGTTGCAATTATAACAGGTGGCACTGACATTGTCTAGATTAGTTAGTCATTTGTCCGAATTGATCCGTGTGAGTAATCTCACAAATTTTTGGGCGTTTTCCACAGGCAGCCGTAAGGCTGTGGATAACCCCGCAGCTCTGCGGGCCAGCTTGGGAAATGGGGCGGGCATCTAGATTAGTGTGCAACCCGCCCCAAGATCATTAGCCAAGCAAATTAGTTAGTTCAGATTTTGGTGGAAGCGATTCACGATTTATAATTAGAGCAGTTGTTTTTTTCTTTTTTAGATTATCATAAACATATGCTCTGATGTTTCCGTCAAACTTACGCATATTAGAAAATACTAATTCAGTTAGATATTCTTTATCTACACCTTGCTCTGAATAGATTGTCAAGTCATTTGCTTTGTTCTCGTCATAGATTTCTACACGATAACGGTTTTTCATTTTGTTCCTTTGTTAGTAGGGATAATAATTATAACATTGGGGGCTAGATTTTGTCTAGCCCCCATTTGTATTACTTGCCGATTTTTACCATAGCATAACGCATACCTGCGCCTGTATCTAATCTTAGTTTAGTTAGATTAGGGCGGATAGCAATAATCTCTGAGATAGTTCCAGTAATACCTGACTTACCAGTTGTAAAGACATCGCCCTTACGATAGAAGCGACCCTTAGCGGTATCTAGAATTGGAGACATTTTATTCCTTTCGTTAGTAGGTGGGTTGAGCAGTTTTTAGACTTGCTCAGGTCGTTGCTTGTTATTTATAGATAACGAGCAATAGCGTTGTATGTGGAAGTATTTACAACTTCCTCATCTGTCATTTTGAGGATACGAATTGCGTTCGTGATTTCCTCTTTCATTTCATTGTATTGGTGAGTATGAACAACCTCAAAATCCTTTTCAGGTTCTTTAGGAAAAGTTCCCTCTTTAGTGATGATGTCAAAATCAACATTGAGAGTGTTGTTCCAAGAGCGATAGTTTGTGCGAAGGTTCTCAGCCTTTGAGAAGTTAGCAATAGCCCACTTGCCTACTTCCTTTTTCCACGCTTCGTGCGCCTTAGTGTGCTTTGCTTCGTTTTCGCCTTGTGCCTTGTAGTTCTTTTCTAACTCAGCAAGGCGTGTTTCTAGTGCCTTGATTACTTTAGGTGTAGCGATTTTCACGCTAATAGATTTTCCTCTACTCATTTATTTCCCTTTCGTTCGGTTGGTTGGTTGATTAGTATAACATAGGGGTCTGACATTTACCCCTAAGGGTGAGAGTTCTTACTTACGACATTGGGCGAGAACACTCTCTAAACTGCCCCTGTTTCGTTCAGTTTGTTAGACTTCTACTGAAGTCCAACGCTCTGAGCCATTTACATCAAGTAGCACTCTTGCCACTCCGCTAGGGTGGTTATCTACTGCCTTGATTACTCCGACTACGCCTGACTTAGCAGTTGTAATCGTGTTTCCGATTTCTAGTGTTGTCATTTTGTTTCCTTTCGTTAGGTGGTTTATTATACAGGGTGGGTCTGACATTTTCCACCCTAATCTCATTATTTGAGAAGGTTATAGTGTGATACTAATCACACTCAGGAAGCCACGCATCTAGGTGGTGAGCCTCGATGATAGCCGATGCAGGTGCAGTATTTTGATCCCGCCAAGTAATCGGTGCAGGTAGGTCAATAAGACGCTGATAGTCCTCATCATAGTATGCGTCAATAGCATCTATGCAAGGTTGCACCATTGAGCGGGGAACGGGTGGATAGTGATTACTTGATAAGTGAATACCAATTTGTGTTTCTAAGTCTAAGCCTAATAAGTCGTTATCGGCTAGTTCAGTTGCGAAAGTGCTTCCCATTTATTCGTTCTCCTCTAAGATAGTTTCTGATAGGTCGTCCATTTCATCTATTGTAGCAACAAGGTCTGACATTTCTTGCTCGGTCAATAGGATTTTAGTTATGCTATCGGCAACCTTAGCAGATAGAGCCGATGAATACATAAATAAATACTTAGCATAGATTTCATCTGATAGTTCATTTCTGCGTGTGTGTAGTTCACCCGCTAATCCCATTATGTCCTCGTCAAAGATACTTGATTTGGTTGCGTCTAAGATTTCAATAGCAGTTGATAGCATTAGATATTTCCCTTTACTGTCAATTCTGCCCAAGTGTTATTTTCATTTGCTACTTCAAGAGTATTAGACATACCAAGAGCGTGAATAGTTGCACCCTTGCACATCTTTTCAATTTCAGATTGTGGTAGGTTGATTAGTGCAGGCAATAGATTTGCAGGGATTTTATCCAAGTCAATAATTGCCTCAAAAACTACTGTGTGTGGAACCTTCATTAGATTAGACATTTGTTACCTTTCGTTGTTGGAATAATGGTATTTTACACTATGCCACCGACATTTGCTAACACATCCTCGGCGTGTCGCAGCTTTTGTGAGTTTTCTCACAAAATTCAGGGTTATCCACAACTAAGCCGTAAGCCTGTGGAAAACCCCGCAGTGTTGCGGGCCCTTCAGTCTAGAGAATCTCCCCAGACTTCAGGATCCACCTCCGCTAAATATTCTTTAGCAGTTTTTCTTTCTTCATCATTTCCAACCACGGAATTTATTAATGCGTTAAAGTACTTTAGTTCGGCCATTTTATTTTCTCATTTCTTAGTTGCGCTAAATCTAATATCCGCCTTACCATAAACACATAAGCCACATGAAACACATGCGGACCCTGCATTGCTAATAAGTGGAATGCTCTTCATATTCTCAGGACACTTAGCACCAGGCTTACCAGTTAATTCTTTCATTGTGTTTTCAGTAAGCGCAAAAGTTTTGCCAAGGTAAGCAAGTCGTATACCGTCATTAAGTTTTAAATCGTGTGCAATCTCTTTATTCTCATCATCCGTTGAATAATAAAGTGAAAGATTAGATACATTCTTAAGAATAAGCGCTGCAGACTTAACACGAGTATAAACCCAGAATTGAATATCTGGGTGGTTCATGATAATAGTCTTCCACGCATATGCGTAGGTATCGTTAAAGAAATCGCCGTCCCAGTGGATACGGAATAACTTAGGCGCCTCTTTCTTTTCACAATCATTGACAAAGTCAACAATCATCTCATCAAGCAATAGCAACATGGTGTCCATGTCTGCATTACGTAGGAGCTCCCAGTTATGAAGAAGATTAGTTTTTACTCCTGGGAATAGCTTTTCAAGTTTGCCTGCATAGCAAACAGTCTCGCAGATAGACGTAGCACCAGGACATGAAAAATCTTTTCCTGCGGGTAGGCCAAACGTGTTGGCAATTGCTGCTTGCTTTCCATTTTTTGTGACAAGGTTAGCCACCTTTCGATCATTTGAACGTTTTAATTTCATAGGGGTAATTATAGCGGTTAGATCTGACATATTAGTAATCCTCATCCATTCCGTGTCCTGCAGACGCAAGGGCGTCGGAATCGGACCAGCCAGTTAGTTCATAGAATTCCATTTCTTCGGAATCATAGCATTCGGCACACATATAGTCATCGCCAAAGACTTCATAATCAGACTCATTATCAAAAGTCATAGTTGAGCCACAGATTTCAGAGTTTAAGCAAGCAACGGTAATTTGTTCCATTAGTTGGACCTTTCGTTCGATTTAAGAGAATAATACCATAGGCCACTGACATTTTTTGAAACACGCCCCAGAATCTAGGGTGTTTTATATCACACCCGTAACGACACGCCCGACTCCGCAGCTCTGCGGGCATTTGTCGACAATTAAGAATTTAATTTATTTTTATGTTTGATCTTGCGTGTGTATTTTTTTTTATTGCGAACAGGTTGCGCCGCATTACTGCGACGCAATTCCTGAATGCGTTTTACTTTATCTTGAACTGAAGTTAGGAACATTATACCCACTCGCTTCGTGAAATCTTTTTACATCAAATCGCTCATTATCTTTCGCAAACATTTCCGCAAAATCATTTACAATTTTAGAAAATAAAGCGGGGTGAGTTTTATTGCTCGCATACTTTAGAATTTCTGCGGTTGCGATGTAATCTTTTCTAGTCATCATTTTACTACGACCTCTCCTGAACGATAAAATAATTTAGTGTAGCATTTGCCAGTTGGTGTAAATAAATTTACAGTTGAGTATTCATTAGCAGAACCCCAATCGGTAAAACGGAAAAAGTTTTCCCACGCACCGAATTCGTTTTCGTATTCGGCAGACCAATGCGGAGCGTTGCTATCATAAGCGCAAGTTAGTTTATACATTAGTTATTTACCCAATCTAGTGTTAGTTCATCAGAGATTTCATCTACGCAAGAGCAAGGCTCTACATCATAGTTATTTTCAGTTCCCCAAAATAAGAAACCAGCACCACCGCACTCATCGCAATTCGCTGCGATTATTTCTATGTATTCTTTTACTTTAGCCATTTAGGTTTTCCCTTTCGTTTGTTTTGGTAATTGTAGCAGATAGGACTGACAAGGCTTCTGCCTTGCTTGCTTCACGTTGTGCGATAACGTGCTTTTTGAATTCGTCTAGGTTCATTCGAACGCTCCTTCGTTTAGTAATCCGATTTCGATTTGAAATAACTCATCTGGAGTGGCTTCGGATAAATCTACCCAGCCAGCACCATTTTCATTTATGCGAAAAATTTCGATGTGTCCCATTATTATTCACCAACCTTTACTGCGATTGTTGCGAATTTATTTCGCAGACCGCCCGTGCGAATTTCGATTAGATACGCTTCGGTTTTTTCGCCGTAGTAAATTTCAGGGCGAGGTTCAGCAGAAACGATTTCGCCTGAAAAGTGGCGAGAGTTTGAGCGATAGTTTTTTCCTACAAGTAGGCTTTCGATTGTGTATAGTTTGGTAGCCATTGGCAGACCTTCTTTCGTTTGTTGTTATGTATGGAATTATACACGAACGGACTGACATTTTCCAATTTGACAAGGGTTTGTCTCACTATTTGGAGCGTGGGCTTTGTGATAAGCATCACACAAGTTATGTGATAAGCATCACACGAAATGTCCGATTTGTCTGTCAAATCGACACGCCGCAGAATTCAGGGTTTTTTATAACGAATCCGTAACGACACGCCCGACCCCGTGCCTTTGCGGGCCAGCTTGATTTTGTCAAGCCGACACGCCGTTATTTAGCGAAAATCTTTTATGACTTCCCTCACATCTTCTTTTAGGTCTGCCCACATTAGGCGAGCCATATATAGGGCGGGGATCCCGATACCTAATTGCACTAGCGTAGTTAGTATGCGGTTAGTAGTCATTACTTATTCTTCTTTCTCTTATAAATCTTATAGCCGATTACTAGGGCGGTGATAATAGCGATAGTGTGCCAAGGTAAATAGATAGCGCCTAGAAAACTATCTAACTCTAATCCGTAGTCGCTTGTTATGTATAACTCTAATCCGTTAGGTATCATTACTTTACCTCTACTCCTCTTACATTGTAGGTAAATCCTTTACCTAATTTATTTAGTTCTTCCATTACCTTTAGTAATTCATCTGCGCTATTCGCCTTGTTATCTACTGATAATAAGTTAGCGCCTTGCCATAGTGAGTAAGTGATAGTCATTTATTTTATTCCTAACATAGTAGCGACATTATCTAATTCTTCATCTGTAAGATGGTCTAACTCAATAGCCTTAGAAAATCCGAAAAAATCTTCTTCATCTTCATTATTTAGCGCATTGTTATACGCTTCTTCTTCATCTAAGTATGTGTAGGCATCTGCTACATCTGCTTGGATAGTATCCCATTTAGTCATCATTATCTGTTCTTCTTTCGTTAGTAGTTATAGTAGGAATTGTAGCCTAGTGGGCTGACATCTAGCCCCATTTAGGGCTAGTGTCGTGTGTGATTTAGTTCACACCTAGTGTGTTATGTGTAGCGTAGTTACCGCCACACATTACGCATAGTGTCCAAGCGGTTACCCGCCCGCACCCTGCTGAGCAAGATACATAGCCTAGACGCTTAGCGTCTGACTCTATCTGATAGTCGTTACGACTTTCCCAAATTCTATTAGTCATTATTTAGACTCCTTATCTATACAGTTGATACAGTAGCAAGCCTTGCTACTTAGTAAATCACGCAATAGAGCCTTGCGTGTGTAGGCATTTAGTCCATACGAGGACTTTACTCCACCATTGTGGAAATCGTGCACGATTGTGCTATACAGAGTTTCTGTTAGTTGAGTCATTATCTGACTCCTTTCTTTAGTAAGACTTTCTTACTTTCTTTATACTATAAGCCTAACACGGGGCACTGACATTTAGGGGGGTTACTGGCAAGTATTCTCAAACTATTTTTGTGATTAGCATCACATTCACGCTCAGAGTTAATAATCTATGGGCGCACTATATAGACAAATCGGACATTCTAAAACCCTGGATCATACAAATAAAATCTCTATTAACATTTTCATAAATCTGATATTGTAGTTGACTGAAATATAGGATATAATCTATACATGAATTTAACACAAGCTACGATTATATTTGGACCAATAATTTTTTTATTGATCGCATTTCGTAAAGATATTTTTTAAAAACTCTTGACCTAGCAATTTTCATCATGTTATACTTAAGGCTGGTTTGTGGGGGCTTACACTGAAACTCATAATGACGGAAATGTGTAGCTTCTCTATCCTACAAAATTGATTTTGAATTTTGGGGGGTAGGGGGGCTTTCCTAAAATCTAAAAATCTGGAAATGTAATTAAAAGATTATATAGATTATATATATCTTAGTTGACTAGAATATAGAGAATATGACAGTAAATAAAGTAAAGCGATATGTTAATTACTTTGCTTGGATCTGTATGATCTCATGGATAGTATACCTTGGCATCCAATAGAATTGTTAAATGCGATAGCTGTGGGCGGGAAATCGAAGTAAGATCTGGATTTGCCCATATGACACTAAATAACCACTATAAGACATGTAAAGACGGTGAGTCAAAATAAAAGATATAACCATAATTGGAGACTCTCACGCAGAAAGCGTAAATTCTGCTTGGCATGAAGTGGTTAGGCTAGATGGAGTAGAGGCAACAACAAGATCTATTGTATATAAGGGTGTAAGTGCATATAATGTCGACTATTCAAATTTAGACAGATCAGATATCAACAATACGACTATACTATTCACTTTTGGGGAATGCGATATTAGAAGGCATTTGCCTAAATATAAGAATCCAGAAGAGGTTGTAGAAAAGTACGTAAATACTTCACTTAAATTCTTTAAAGGTCTAGACGTTGTGTTTATGCAACCAGTACCTCAAGCTATAGATGAGCTAACTTATGAGTTTAATAGTAATAAAGAAGCTTGGCATCCTTTTGAAGAAAGAATGGCTCAGCAAAAAATTTTTTATGAGTCGCTAAAAAACTATAATCAAAAGGTTATAGATATATCTGAAGCAATTGGAATAGATCACCTTACATCTGAATATACAGATGATGGATGTCATTTAACTAGAAAGACAGCAATTGATCTAGTAAGATATATAAATATTGCAGTCAACTAGAATATATAGTATAATTATATAATGGAACAATTAGTCAAAGACTTTAGATCTGCAATGGAAGATCCTACTGTCAATCATAAAATTTTTAAAAAAGCTTTGGTTCAAACACCAAGTTGGCAAGATATGATGGACTATGTTGAATTCTCAAAAACAGCAGGAAATTATAGATCTGATTATGAAGGATTCTATATTCTGCATTGTGGTAAAGATCACGATATATCTCACTTTAACGGTGCAGATGAATTTTTAAAAGTAATGACTGCTATATATGGAGATGACACTTCATCTCAATCGTGTTTTACTTTTGTAATATCTGAAAACTATAGAGCACTTAAATCTAGAAGTGGAATTATGAGACATACTGATACTACTGATACAATTCACTGGAATACAGTAGGAGCTACTATATGGACGTTGTATCAGGATGATCAAGCGCATGAATATTTAGTAGAACCTGGGGATATCGTTTATATTAAATACGGTACAGAACATGGAGTAGAATCTTTAACTCCTAGAGCAGGAATTGTTTTTTCAGGTGGAGAATATCACCCTAATAAAGATTAATATTTAAAAAGCGGGGAAGCTAGAAATATCTCTTGCTATAATTAAGCTATATGAGACACTCTTGTAGGTATTACCTAGGATGAAGTCCGAAAAGCTCTCTATAGCCAAGCAGAAGGCTTATCTGGCTACATATATCAGAGACCTTAAAGAAAAATCTCCTTGTAGAGACTGTGGGAAGTTTTATCCATATTATGTCATGGATTTTGACCACGTCCGTGGCAAGAAGCATGCAAATGTAATGGAACTTATTCCCACATTGTCTAAAAAGAAGATAGATGAAGAAATAGCTAAATGTGAGATCGTATGTAGTAATTGTCATCGTATTAGGACGCATATAAGACGTATAGCTAAAAAGGATAAATAGTCTCTTCTACCGCCGACGCACTTTTTTTCGCACTTTTCATTTCGCACTTTATTTAGTATACTAAGATAATGGGAAAACCACACTATAATGTAATTATTGCTACTCCAGGAGCGTCTATGGATGGCCCCTACGTTAGAGCTTTAACTGAAACAATTTCTGAACTCAATAAGCTTAATATAAGCTATTTATGGATAAATGATTATTTCTCTATAGTTAATGTTGCTAGAGAGTTTACTCTAGACGCTGGATATTTATTAGATAAAGACGATATTGACTATTCAGCAAAAGGGCCCGTACGAGATAGCGTAACTTATGACAAGATATTTTTAATTGACTCTGATATATTTTGGACGCCAGATCAATTTCTAAAATTATATTATTCAGACAAGGATATTATATCTGGTCTTTATATGACAACATCAGGTGAGCCTACAGTTCATCCAAAAGATAAAGACTATTTTCAAAAAAATGATTTGGCAGAAAATAATGATACAATTGAATCTGTCGGATTTGGACTAGGCTTTGTTTGTGTCAAAAGTGGTGTATTTGAAAAACTTGAAAGGCCATGGTTTCAATTTATTTACACTGATAGCTATGCCCCCACTCCAAACAAATTTATGTTAGGAGAAGACATTTCATGGTGTATACGTGTTTCCGATCTGGGGTACAGCCTGTATTCTGATTTAGGGGTAAAGGTTAAACATTATAAAAAAATGTTTTTAGGATAATTTTTTGGACCATAGCTCAGTTGGCAGAGCGTAGAGCTGTTAACTCTAATGTCCCAGGTTCGAGCCCTGGTGGTCCAGCAACAGAAAAGGGGAATAATGATAAGTAAAGATTCAAGGTTTAAAGGTAAAACAGGAATTCTCTTAGGAGAAGACATATACCTGTATGAAAATTTCTACAGCAATATAGATAGCATTGAGAGCAGCCTTGCGGAGATGTCAGAGGCTGACTGGAAAACACACGGCAACTATGAAGCAGAAGATCATTCAACTGATATGTGGAAAGATAGGTTAAGCTTAGATTTTATTGGCAGAGACTTTCACGACAGTATAATAAATTTTGTTAGCCCGCAATATTGGATATTAAGCAATGGTAATTTTATAAGAACTCGCACTACAGACGATTCTGTATCTCAAGATATGTCTAGTTTTAAAGATGTTCCATATGCATTAGCTTATTATGCAGGAGACTTTAATGGAGGCGAAATACGTTTTATCAATTTAGACTTAACATATTCTCCGAAAAGGAATGATTTAATTATTTTTAAACCTACTGAAATAGAAGTGTTAAAAGTTAAATCTGGAGTAAAGTATTCATATATAGATTTCCTGGTAGAACCTCCAGGATATTTTATGGCTTAGTGCTTGTGCTTATCGCAGATAACCTGCATCCAAGTTCCATTAGCTTTTCTATCTAAGTCTTCTTGAGTTCCCCAAGCTGGAAAAGTTCCTGGATTTTTTTCTGCTCTTAGCGCAAAGTTGCTATAAACATATCTGATTCCAGATGAAACTGGCTTTGTCCCATGCTCATAAGGAGATTGAGCCCAATGAATTGCAAGGTCTCCAGGTTGAACTGGTACCACAAGGTAGTCATCTATATGCTCTTCTTTTGCAAGTTCACCATTTGACTGTATGTGTGGATAAAATAATTCTCCGCCTTCAAATTCTCCAAAGTATACACAAACACCATATGATAAAACGCAGCAAGTGTGCCATCTATCTTCTTGGGTTAATAGATCATCCATTCCTTCACCAGGATTATCATTATGAACGAACATTCCGTCATCTCCTGGTTTCATTACAGCAAGATTTTGCTGCGGGTGTATTACAAACTCTGGAGCTAAAAATTCAGATATTTGATCCCAGATTCTTGTGAGCTCTGGCATTTGTGGTCCTTCTTTGTCGTTATACCAATCTACGGTATTAACATCTGTAGAAAAAGCATTTTCTTTTTCTCTATGAGGCTCCATCAATTCATTAATGTATGCAACATCTTCTTTGGATATAAAGTTTTTGTATAGATACACTTCGTCAGCGTATTTAATTATATTAGGGTTATCTGAGAACATATACTAATTCTACCATATTTAAATTCAAGGCTATGGGGCCCGATTGCCCTATTGCATATTCCCGTTAAATAATATATAATTTAATTTATATCTCTATAGCTCAGCGGAAGAGCAACAGGTTTCTACCCTGTGTGTCGGGAGTTCGAATCTCTCTAGGGATGCTTAATTATCTTTCGATTATCATTACAGCACAGGTAACTGTGCCATCTTCGCCAAGCGCATACAGTCTATCGTCTTTATATAAGTCAATGGTGACGGGCTGTGCATCATGTTCAATTCTTATACCAAAATTTGTAGGGGTCATATCGCTATTTCCAATAATTAGATGCTTATTGGTACTTGTGTTAGAAATTATCATTGTTGATTTTACATTTATTTCATCTTCAATTGAAAGCTCAACAGGGGTTGTAGCATTTAGGGTATAATTTCTAGTTCTTATCATATCCATATTATAGCAAAAAACCCATTCAGAGGCGGATCCGAATGGGCATTGCTAGTGTATTGCTACACATTATACTGGGAGCTTAATCTGTGGGATGCTACAACCAGTACATATGAAGTATAAAATAATCTCTATCTAAAGTCAATGGTTAATTCTAAAGACTTTTTAAATTAATTTGTTTAGCCACGTTTATTTTTTTTCCAAAATAATAGCGTATAGAATATTTTTTCTATACGCTCTTCTATTTTAGCTTCAGTTTTTCCAGCAACACTTTCTTCCCTGTAGTACTTACTTTGAAAGTAAGGGCTTTGCATTGTTTTAGAAAAATGACGTGGAGACATATAATCATTATACCTGTTAAGGCAAAACAACTCAAATCTTATTAATCTACAGAGATAGCCCCACGAGCAATTAAAGCGTCTACCATTCCGCCACACATCTGTCTGTATCCTTCTTGGACTGACAATAAGTGTTTTTCTAGCTCAACAAGATCCTGCTTTTGCATTACTGCCGACTGACGCTGTTGAATATTAAGCTGTTCTACCATAATTTCTACAATTGCGTTTTTATTCGCCATCTTTATTTTCCTCAACTGAATAAGAAGGGGTGGGCCCAAGTAGGAACCCCTGTTCATGATATTGTATCATTTTCTGTGTATCTTCGCCACCCACTATTTTATTAGATATTATAGTTAGTAGGTCATAAATTCTATGAAGCATAATATAATTAACCATAGGTAAATTATCTTCTAAATTTTGAGGCTCTGGATTATTTTCTGTCATCTGGCCTTCCTAAGTCTTCCCAAAACTTTTCACGCCCCATGGCGTCTGTTTCTTTAATAGTCCCGCCATCAGTTTGAATTTCGGTCAACGGATTTTTTAAGTTCTCCATAAAATTCCAATCCAATATTATTCGTATACTGACAGGATAAGCAGTATAAATAAATTATACCCTCATTTGTTTCGTTGCACATTAAAGGGCCCTGATCCATAGGACATTTAAGTCTAGGAACAAGGCCCTTCTCTGCTAGAAGTAGGTATTTAGACACATACTGTATCTTCATATACCTACCCTTCTAATTTTTGAATTCAGCTAAGAACTCTTTGTATCTTGCCCCATTCAGGGAAGACCATGATGACCAATCGGTTCCGCCTTTAGTCATATAATACGTTATCTCTGCGTTAATTACTGGGTCAAACAATAAAATGTTTGACTTTAGATCAAATTTTTCTTTACGATCAATGCCGAGTTCACCCAACATATTAATCTGAAAAATTCCGTAGGAACTGTCTCCAGTTTTCCTGTCACCATTGTAAGCCATAGGCCTTGAATTGGATTCTGACTTAGCAATAGCCCAAGCCTGTTTAAGGGCTTTTCCTTCAAAACCAACAGCTGATAGGAGTTCTTTTAGTTCTCCGTCTGTTAGCATCTCAGAAGGCTTGTATACAGTAGTGCTGTACTTCTCTAAGGTTTCTTTCTTTAGTTGTACTGTTGATTTAGGTGTTTCCACCTCAAGAGCTTGAGTTTCTGATGGACCAGGCTGGACAGTAAATAGAAATAATGTTATCATTCCTATATAAGCCCAGTTATGAGCAACATCACTCAAACGTTCTTTTATTTTCTCCATTGGCATTTCCTCCTTTAGAGATAACGAACTATAATCATAACATTACTTGGCAGTAGGTGTCAAGCCAGTCAACCAGAAAGATTAAATGGAAATATCATATTCTACGCCTAGATCTAACTTAACAACTAAGAATGGTTACGGCCATGCTGGATTTAAAGTGGCAGAATGTCTAACCAAAATGGGTCATAGATTAACTTATCAGAACCCTAAAGCTAAATTACAAATTAATTTCTCACAACCTACAAATTATAAATTACATAGAAATCAATATCAGATTGGTTATACTCCATGGGAATCAACAGTTGTTCCAGAATCTTGGAGAGAAAAAATAAATTCTTGCGACGAGTTTTGGACAACATCTCAATGGTGTAAGGATGTATATGAGAATAATGGATTTAAGGTATCTAATGTTTTCCCGCATGGCATAGATCAAATGTGGTCACCTAAAAAGCGTGAGTCTACAAATGTTGTAAAGTTTTTACATGTTGGAGAACCAGCAGAAAGAAAAGGCGGACAAGATACAGTAAACGCATTTATAAAAGCGTTTGGAAATAATCCCAACTACACACTAACAATAAAGGCTCATAAGTCTAGCGTTATAAGAGTATATGATAGAGATGGAAGCATTCTTGGACTTCCCCACGAAATGTATAGCAATATTAAATTAGATGAAAGAGAATTAGAGGATAACGAGTTGGTAGACATGTATCATCAACATGATGTTATGATCTATCCTACTTATGGAGAAGGATTTGGGTTTATTCCATTCCAGGCTCTTGCAACAGGTATGCCAGTTATATCAACACACGACTGGGCAGATTACAAAAAATATTTAGGACCCCTAAAGTTAAACTCTACACTTATAGATTCTCCATGGGATGTTATGCATCCTGGAAAAGTTTACAAGCCAGACAGCAACCATCTAGTTAATTTGATAGAAGATGCAGCAATTAATTTTAAAGCATATTCTGGATACTATTATGCTCAGTCAACTGAAATACATAAGGAATATAATTGGGACCAGTTGACTAATAAAGCATTTGAAGAAGTATTTAAAAAAATATCATAACCCCTTCCCCTTTAGATTAAAGTTTGGTAGAATTAGACTTCAACTAAAAAATCATAAACCGCAGGGCGGAGAAAAGGTGTTATTTAAAAATGTCAAGAACTATTGAAAACCCATACGAAAATTTTATTGCTTTGTCACGTTATGCAAGATGGATTCCAGAAGAGAATCGCCGTGAATCATGGGGGGAAACAGTAGACAGATATTTTGAGTTTATGCTAGATCGTCTTTTCAAAGAACATTCATACGAACCAGAATCAAAGTTAATTGAAGAGTTAAAGTCTGCAGTTTTTAATAGAAATGTTATGCCGTCAATGAGATCTGTAATGACTGCAGGCGCTGCATTAGATCGTGATAATGTTGCTGGTTACAATTGTTCATTTGTTCCAGTAGATTCTCCACGTTCGTTTGATGAAACAATGTATATTCTTATGTGCGGTACTGGAGTTGGATTTTCTGTTGAATACAAGTATGTTAACAAGCTTCCTGCTATTCCAGAAGCCCTTGAAAAATCAGATACAGTAATTGTTGTAGAAGATTCAAAGCAAGGTTGGGCCAAGGCATACCGTGAACTACTTGCTTTGCTATGGACTGGACATATTCCAGCAATTGATGTTTCAAAAGTTCGTCCAGCGGGTGCAAGACTTAAGACAATGGGTGGTCGTTCATCTGGACCACAACCATTAATTAATCTTTTTGATTTTACAATTGCAAAATTTAAAAACGCAGTAGGAAGACAACTAAAGCCTATTGAGGCACATGATATTATGTGCAAGATTGGTGAAGTTGTTGTTGTTGGCGGCGTTCGTCGCTCAGCAATGATTTCTCTTTCTAATATTAACGATATTGAAATGGCTTCAGCAAAATCTGGTAACTGGTGGGAAAATAATACTCAACGTGCACTTTCAAATAACTCTGTTGCTTACTCTCGCAAGCCAGAGATGGAACAATTTATAGCAGAATGGAAAAATCTTTATGATTCAAAGTCAGGAGAACGAGGTATATACAATGTGGCCGCAGCTCAAGCCCAAGCAGCCAAGTATGGAAGAAGAGATCCAGATATTCACTATGGAACTAACCCCTGCTCAGAAATTATCTTACGTCCTTACCAGTTTTGTAATCTTTCAGAAGTCGTATTACGTGAAAAAGATACAAATGAAGATGTTGCAAATAAAGTCCGCCTTGCAACAATTCTTGGAACTTGGCAATCAACGCTAACAGACTTTAAATACCTTCGTAAAATTTGGAAGGACAATACAGAAGAAGAAAGATTGCTTGGAGTTTCATTGACGGGACAATTTGGACATAAGTTCTTTTCTGGAAAGCAGGGTCTTGATAAACTGGAAGATGCCTTGTCTAGACTTCGTGAGTATGCTCGTGAAGTTAATAAAGAAGAGGCTGGGAAAATTGGGATTCCTGAGTCTGCAGCTATTACATGCGTAAAGCCTTCTGGTACAGTGTCTCAATTGGTCGGGGTATCTTCAGGAATGCATCCTTGGCATTCACCATATTACATTCGTACAGTTCGTGGCTCAAAGGGAGATCCAATCTCTACATTTTTAAAGGAAGTTGGAATTCCAGTAGAAGATGATGTTATGAAGCCAAACGATACATACGTATTTTCATTTCCAGTTAAAGCACCAGAGGGTGCGATTGTTAGAAATGATTTAACAGCATTAGATCATTTAAATACATGGCTAGTCTATCAACGTGCATGGTGTGAGCATAAGCCATCAATTACAGTTTCTGTAAAAGAAGATGAATGGATGGAAGTTGGTGCTTGGGTATATAAGCATTTTGATGAGGTTTCTGGAATTTCATTCTTACCGCATTCAGATCACTCTTATAAGCAGGCTCCTTATCAAGAAGTAACAAAAGAAGAATACGAGGATCTCCTTGCCAAAATGCCAAAAAGCATTCGCTGGGAAGATTTATCTTTTTATGAGACAGAAGATGGAACATCTATTAACTCTACGCTAGCATGTAGTTCAGATGGAAATTGCGAATTAGTAGACATTTCCGCTTAACAGGTATATAATAAATATTGGGGTAAAACCCAAAATTCCTGGGCACGAGGCCCAGAAATAAGGAGGATCTTATGAAACAAGATCTTAACAATGATGGAAAGGTAACAATGCAAGAAAAAATTCTAGCAGCGTTAGCAAGCTATGGTCGTCACTTTTTAGGTGCGGCTATTGCTCTTTACATGACTGGAAATACTGACCCAGGAGACTTAATCAAGGGTGGTATTGCGGCTTGTCTACCAGTTATTTTGAAGGCACTTAATCCAAATGAAAGCTCATTTGGCTTTACAAAAAAGTAAAGAATAGTAACAGATTAGGATAGCTCCTATGCTAAAATTGGCATAGGAGTTTTCCTATTTAGGAGATTTAGCAAATGGCAGGACAAAAAAATTGGGAAGTGGATCAAAACACTACCTTTACATTTACCGTTGAATATAAAGACAACAACGGAGATCCAATCAATCTTACAGACTGTTCAGCAAAATTACAGGTAAGAGATACAAAAGGCGGAAGCAAGCTAGCCTTTAGTCTTACATCACCTGCTGGCGGAATAATTATTGATGAGCTATATGGTAAGCTAACTATTAAGATGACGCCTACTCAAACCAATAAATTATTCTATCCAAAGTCCTCATACGATCTTATGCTAACCGATAGTAATTTAAATAAAACTAAATTGCTTGAAGGATATATAACGTTGAGCAGATCGGTAACCATTTGATGCCAATAAATAACAACAGTAACCCAACAGTAGTAGTAACTGAACAGACTAATAAAATTGTTTTAAATACTCCTGGCCCTCAGGGACCTAGAGGAAAAACAATTTTAAACGGAAATGGCCTTCCAGCAGACAACCTGGGCTTTGAAGGCGATTTTTATTATGATAAGCAAACAACTAGATTTTATGGCCCAAAGCCCAACGATGCTTCTTGGTCGGGGGCAACCAATTATTTGCTTAGCACAAGCACACTAACATACCCATTCTCAATCAATCAAGTTGTAAACGAAGGCTCCTACTACTACCTTGAAATAGTTCACAATATGGGCTATAACCCAAATGTAACTGTAAAAAACAGCGCAGGCGATATATTAGAAACAGGAATAGACTATAATAGTATTAACAAAATTACACTGACAATGGCTCAACCATTCGGTGGGACAGCATACCTGTCTTAAGGGAGATATAGCACATGGCAAGATTATTTGTAACTGACATAAACCTGAATAAGAATGAACTTCAGAATGCAAGAATTCAGGGGCTTTCATCAGCTCCATCTAGTCCAGTAACTGGACAAATTTATTATGACACATCGAATAACACGATGTACTACTACAATGGACTTGCATCACCAAATGGTCCATGGATGCCAATGTCTGGCTCCACAGAAGTTATTCAAGATGTTATTGGTGAATCAGTATCAGGTGGAACTGGTTTAACAGCAACATATGTTGATTCAACAGGAATCACAACAATAGATTTAGACAACACAGCGGTAACAGCAGGTTCTTATGGATCTCAAACAGCAATTCCAACATTTACAGTAGATGCTCAAGGTCGTTTGACTGCAGCTGGAACTGTAGCTGTAGCAACAACTCTTTCGATTGCTGCAGAGTCTGGAACAGCAGACACAGTAAATCTTTTAACAGATACTTTAACATTTGCCGCAGGCGAAGGAATCAATACAACTGTAACAGATAACACAATTACAATTGCTGGAGAAGATGCTTCTACTAGCAACAAGGGTGTTGCGTCATTTAACTCAGATGATTTTAATACAACAGATGGACACGTAGAACTAGAAGATACTGTTGTTAAAACAGTAACAACTGACTCTGGAGCACTAACTCCATCAGGACACGGCCTATCAATTCTTGGCGGAGAAGGAATTGATGTAACACACGCTGGAACATCAATAACAGTAGCTGGAGAAGACGCAAGCACAACTAATAAGGGTGTTGCTTCTTTTGCAGATGCAGACTTCACAGTAACAAGTGGTGCGGTGACAATTAAAAATGTTAACCTTGCAACACAAACAACTGGTAATTATGTAGCAACAATTTCTGGAACAACAAATGAAATTGAAGTTACTGGTTCTGGTTCTGAAAACTCAACTGTAACAATTGGTTTACCAAGCGATGTAACAATTGCTAATAACTTAAATGTTGGTGGAGACTTAAACGTAACTGGTGTAATTAATACAGTTAATTCTACACAGGTAAATATTTCAGATAATAAGATTAATCTTAACTCTGATATGCCTGAAGAGAACGCTCCTTCTTTAGATGCTGGTATAGTTGTTCATCGTGGACTTGAAGCAGACGCTGAACTTTTATGGGAAGAAGATGCAGATAGATGGCAAGTTGGACTAGTTGGTGGAATCTACCATGATATTGCACGTAAATACGTAGCAACAATTGGAGACGGTTCCTTAACTCAACTTGCAGTAACACACAATTTAGGAACTCGTGAAATTACAGTTCAAGTTTATGATTCTGTAACTTACGATACTATAGAGTGTGATGTTGTTAGAACTTCAGCATCTGTAGTTACTTTAGGATTTACAGTAGCACCTGCTGCAGGAGCATATAAAGTAGTAGTTGTAGGTTAATAATGGCAAAGCAATTTAAAACACCAATTGCTCCCCCAGCTTTAACTTCAGATCCATCTGGAACAACAGTCGGAGAGATGTACTATAATATACCAGAAGAAACAATAAAGGTTTATAATGGAACTATATGGAACGCAATCGGTGCAGGTGGAACAAATTCAAACATGATCTTGCTTGACGGTGGATCAGCATCAAGTACTTATTTAGAAGTTTATGATGGAGGTGACGCAAGTGGCAACTAGAATTCAACTTCGTAGAGATACCGCAGCAAATTGGGTTTCAGCAAATCCAGTATTAAGAGCAGGCGAGATTGGTATTGAGACAGATACCCTTAAGTTTAAAATAGGTAATGGTTCTACATGGACAGCCACAACTAGTTATGCAAACGTAACTCCTTCTGGATTAACCAATAGCCTTGGAGACTACATACTTGTAGCAGATCAAGGGTCTCCTGGTGGACCAGCAGAATTAAATTCAAATGGCGATTTAATAATTCCAGAAAACTCAATTATTTTATGGAATGATGCGGCTTACGACTATACAACAACATTAACTGCTACAGAGCCAACAGCAGACAGAACAATTACTCTTCCAAATAGTTCTGGAACAATAGCATTAACATCAGATATTTCAACTGCTGTCAGCAATTTAGTAGACGGAGCACCTGGCCTACTAGATACATTAAATGAATTAGCAGCTGCAGTTAATGACGACCCAGCATTTTTTACAACAGTTGCAACAAATCTCTCTAACCACGAATCAGATACAACAAATATACATGGTATTGCAGATACAGCAGAACTGGCAACCAAAGCATTTGCAGCAGAGCTGCTTACAAATGCTACAAAGTCTAATATATCAATT
>Ga0315899_10002107_pt1 | contig 22241 bp, 19 predicted proteins | sample LakEriMetagenome_2_FD_203518 | JGI IMG/M metagenome (GOLD analysis project Ga0315899, IMG submission 203518) | Freshwater fungal communities from buoy surface, Lake Erie, Ohio, United States - Buoy 4 MA112 | ecosystem: Environmental > Aquatic > Freshwater > Lake | place: USA: Lake Erie, Ohio... | reverse complement strand
TCCCAGGGATATTGGCCAAATAACTTTCAAAAGCAGTTGAATGCTGTGCTCCTAATTGACCCGCACTTCCATTAGGCCCTCTCATAACAATAGGACATCCAATTTGGCCTCCACTCATGGCTAGCATCTTACTTGCCGTATTTAATATTTGATCCAAGGGCAGTACCGCAAAGTTCCAAGTCATAAACTCCACAATGGGTCTTAATCCGTTCTGAGCTGCCCCTACAGCTACTGCCGTAAAGCCTAATTCAGATATAGGAGTATCAATTATACGTTTAGCGCCAAATTCGGCTAACATACCCTGGCTTACTTTATAAGCGCCATTGTATTCAGCTACTTCCTCTCCCATTAGCAGGACTCTTTCGTCTCTTCTCATCTCCTCGCTCATGGCTTCCCTGATGGCTTCTCTTAAGGCAATTGATCGCATGAATAACTATTTAATTTGAGTTGCAAAAATAGAGATTTATAAAGGAAAAAAGTAATTCTAGGGCATAAAAAAATCCCCTCCGCCTGAGCCAGTCAGGAAGAGGGGATCTAAAATCTAACCCACCCAAAAACGAATTATAATACGTTATATGCTAAGCTTATGTAGTACAATCCACCAATTTGTGGACTACCGAAAGCTGTATAATAGTATTTGTTAGTAATGTTAGTACCACCTATTTTAATCAAAGACTTGTATTTAGGTACTTTATAAGTAAGTACAGCATCTATAGTTTGGTATGATGGAACCATACCTGCTACGAATGTACCCTCATAAGCAACCTCATCTTGGTAGTGTAAATTAATATTAAAGCCTAATCTGTCATTCATCAATAAACCTGGATGGCTTAAACCGAAGTTAGATCTCCAAGTAGGTGTGTTGAAATAAGAAATAAAGCCAGCAGGTAATTCACCAATTTCATCTGTGAAAAGATTTGCAGTAAATACAAAACGATTAGGTAATAAATAATCTACTGATGCACCCCATCCTTTTGTAGAAACATTAGCAGTAGCGTTAGTAGAAATACTGTAAGCAATTCTCTTATTTGCATCTAATACATCTAATGGACTAGGACTAGCCGCATTTCTTGATTGCAACACTGTTACCCCACTAATGAAATTCTGATAGCGACCAGCGTATGCATAGAAATCAATTAATAATTTCTTAGCAATTAAAGTTTTGTAACCAATTTCAAATGAATTCATTGATTCTGGTTTAAACTCTCCAAATACTTGTTGCTTTAATAATGAAGGATCCACTTTTCCTCCAGCAGCAGCTGCACCAAATTGGTTCACACTTGCTAAAGTATAAGCAGGGTTCGTATTGAATTTATAGTAATCTCTTAATTGAGGTAAACCTCCCATTAAACGAGTACCACCACCCACTAATAAGTTAATCCATTGGTTTTGAGTCGTTGGGAAACGATAAGCGTTTTGATAAGAAAGACGGATATTATTGTCTTCTGCTACTTTCACCACTGCAGAGAATCTTGGAGTGAATTTACCAGCAAAGTTGGTATTCTTGTCATAACGTCCAGAGAAAGATAATTTCAAAACATCTCCAAAGAATTTCTTAGAAAGTTGAGAAAAAGCACCTGTCTCATTGATGTATAATCTTCCAGTTGTATCAGCAAATAATGTTCCTTGAGAATTCAAGGTATACAATTTTGCTGTTCCGCCTACTAACCAGTCAATATCATACTTATTTAAATTTAACATTTCAGTTAAATTTAAAGTACCTTCTGCAACACTTAATGTAGATTGATCTAAGAACTTACCACCTCCTTTAGAAATAGGAGTAGTAGCTACTGTTTTGAAAAGTGAATTTTCTGCTATATTACCAGTTGGTCTACCAGCATCAGCTATTAAACGAGCCGCATTGTTAGCAGCGATGTAGCCTAAGCCAGCATCTCTGTATTGAGTATAAGCACCAGTATATTGTTGATACCAAGTAGCACTAGGCTTCCAAGATTCATTGAATAAACGAGTGGTAATAGTTGAGTTAAATGAGTTACCCGCATCTTCCAATGTTTTATAAGCACGGAACATCCAGTTTTTAGATTTCAATTCAAACTTTAATTGACTCAATGCAAAATCACGTAAAGAATAACGATCAGAACCAGTGTATACTGTATTACCAGAACCAGTATAAGCACTTAATGAAGCTTCAGTTTTATCATTTACTTTATAATGAACCGACCCTGTTACTTTTAAATTTTTTGCAATTGGGTTAACGACAGAAGCTTCACCATATCCAGTTCTAGAAACGTTCATGTCTTTATACCAACCTTTTGCATCACCAAATAAGAAAGTAGCATAAGGGACTAAACCAGCTGTTGCAGGACTAGCACCTAAAAACCCTTTATACTTGTCAAGTGTATTGTACACTGCAGAAGCACCTTGTAGTTGACCCAATACCACACCTGCACCAGCAGCACCATAGACACCTGCTAATTGAGCAAGGATACCTGCTTTCACTGGAGCAATTAAGCCATTATTAATATTCAAACTTGTTTCATCACCATATAAGTTAATACCATCATAGTTCGGATCTGTTAATCTAGTACCAGCGATAACACCACCATTTCCATTACCCACTAATCTAGAATAGTTTGAAGTGTTATCTGCTAACCAGTCATGCGCTTCTGTATATTGAGCACTTACTTTGTAAGCAAAACGATCGCCAATTTTAGTAGCCCATCTTACTGTATAATCTTTAAAAGCAGCTCTAGGACGTTGAGATCTATCAACATGGTTAATACCATGCTTCACTTGAAAACTTAACCCTTGGTATTTGAATGGGTTTTTGCTGTTGATTAAAACAGTACCATTCATACCACCAGAACCATATAATGCAGAAGAAGCACCTGGTAATAATTCAATATTATCCACGTCTAATTCTGTTAAACCTACAATACTTGAAACGGAGAAGTTCAAACCAGGTAACTGGTTGTCCATTCCGTCAATTAATTGGTTCATACGTGTGTTACCACTACCGTTAAAACCTCTTGTAGAAATACTTCTAAATAATATACTTGCAGCCACTACGTCTACCCCTTTTAAATTTCCAAGGATATCATAATAACCTGAAGCAGGTGCAGTTTTAATATTTGCATTGCTAATTCTTTCAATTGTTACCGGAGATTCAAGAAATTTCTCTGATACTCTAGAAGCAGCCACTACCACATCAGAACCTAAGACAAAAGCCGGTGTAAGGCTAACACTTAAATTACCTGAATTTGCATTGACAACCACTTCTTTATTATCGAAACCGACAGAAGAGAATACCAAGGTATAAGGTGCTTTTTGAGTCACAGTTAACTTGAAATTACCTTTGTCATCAGTGTAGGTTCCAGAATTATTACCTTTAAGGGTAACTGAAACTGCAGCTACTGTTTCTGAAGTACTTGCATTTTTTACTGAACCTGAAACACTACTTGCATTTTGAGCATTTGCTGTAAATACTATTAAAGTAGATAGGCAAAGGATCGCAAAATGGCTTAAACATTTTTTCATAGATTGTTGTTTTTGTTTGAATCGTTCTACAAATTAACATATTGTTCGCATTCTAGAAAAAATTATCATTTGTATCTTTAAAAAATTAATTTTGTACCATGAATAGAAAGCCTTTTCCCCATCAAATGAATGAGTACCATGGTAAAGTAAGAGATGTTTACTACATTGATAATCAATTACTTGTAATGATTGCCAGTGACAGAATTTCAGCATTTGATGTCATTTTGCCCAGTCCCATCCCATTCAAGGGCCAGGTCCTAAATCAGATCGCTGCCTATATGTTGGCGGCCACCAGGGATATATGCCCCAATTGGCTGCTAGATACCCCTGCCCCCCATGTGGCCATTGGTAAGAAATGCAAGCCCTTCAAAATTGAAATGGTCGTCCGTGGCAATTTGGTAGGTCATGCCTGGAGAACCTATAGTGCTGGAGGTAGAATTTTATGTGGGGTAAGCTTACCAGAAGGTATGGCTGAAAACGATTTCTTCCCTAGCCCTATTATTACCCCTTCCACTAAAGCCAGCGAAGGACACGATGAGGATATTTCTAAAGAGGAAATTATTGCTCAAGGTTTAGCCTCAGCTACCGATTGGGCAGTACTAGAAAAATATGCATTGGCCTTATTTCAAAGAGGTAAAGAAATTGCTGCTAAACAAGGATTGATCTTAGTGGATACTAAATATGAATTTGGAAAAATTGGAGATACGATTTATCTAATGGATGAAATTCACACACCTGATTCCTCTCGTTATTTTTATGCCGATGGCTTTGAACAAAGACAAGCGAGTAAAGAAAAACAAAAACAATTAAGTAAAGAATTTGTGCGTGAGTGGTTAATTGCCAATAATTTCATGGGCAAAGAAGGACAAACTGTTCCTGCCATGTCGGCAGAGTGGATTGATACAATTTCTAAAAGATATATTGAATTGTACGAGCAAGTGATTGGCGAAAAATTTATGCCACAGCAATTATCTGAAGAAGAAACTTACAAAGTGGTTTGCGCTTCACTTGAGAATCTTAGTTAGTTTCAGAATAGATATTTAAAAATTAATTTCAGTTCTGAACTTCGAGACATAGCGTAAAGAAAAAGTAAAAATGAATCGTAAAAAAATTGTGCATGTCTGAGCGAAGCGAGTTCACAATTTTAGATTCTTTTTTACTTTTTTAGCGTCATGGCGAGCAGTGAAGAATGAAATATTTTTAAATATCTATTCCTAACCTAGGTCTTAAGCGTTGCTTGCTTTTGTTAAAAATTTGCTGGCCTTTATCAATGCCTTTACGAAGTTCTATTTGTTTTTCTTCTGGCAGATGAACTATATCGGTACAGGCCTGGGTACAGCAACCCGCATAGGTTTCAGCGCAGCTAGGACATTGAATAAATAATAAATGGCAGCCGTCGTTTTTGCAATTGGTATGCGTATCGCAAGGCGCACCACACTGATGGCATTTTGAAATAATATCTTCTGTAATTTTCTCTCCTAGTCTATCATCAAATACAAAGTTCTTTCCTTTGAACTGACTCTCTAACCCAACCTCTTTAATTTGATTGGCATAATTTATAATGCCTCCTTCTAAATGAAAAACATTTTTAAAACCATGGTGCATCATATAGGCACTTGCTTTTTCACAGCGAATGCCTCCCGTGCAATACATGATAATATTTTTATCTTTCTTTTCCTTCATCATCTCCGCTGCCATGGGTAGTTGTTCTCTAAAAGTATCTGAAGGAATTTCAATGGCATTTACAAAATGTCCTACTTCGTATTCATAATGATTGCGCATGTCAATCACAATGGTTTCCGGAGAATTTAATAATTCATTCATCTGAACGGCATTTACATAGTTGCCTTTATTTTCCATACTAAAACTTTCATCCTCAATACCATCGGCAACTATTTTACTGCGATGCTTAATACGTAAAACCCAAAAACTTTTTCCGTTATCATTCACTGCAATATTTAATCTTATACCTTCTAATCCTTTAATGGAATATAAATAGGTTTTAAAGTCTTCGAATAAATGAGAGGGTACACTTATTTGCGCGTTAATGCCTTCAGTGGCAATATAAATACGCCCAAATACTTGTAATAGGTTTAAAGCCTTATACAATTCATCTCTAAAAGCCAAGGGATCTTGAATAGTAAAGTATTGATAAAAACTAATAGTGGTACGTGGAAAATTTTCCTGGTATAAGTTTTCTTTCAACTCCTTATTGGAGATGCGATTGTGTAGAACTGACATAGATTAAATTTTTATCCCAATTACAAGTTGGGGAAATTCAATACAAAGATAATTAGAATCTTTTATTTTTATGTAAAATGACAAACTGATAAAAGTCAGTTAATTATTAATAGTTATTTTTTAAAAAATTAGGCTTTACTGGAGCGAAGAAAAGAACCAGTTAAGGAAGCAAGTCCTCCTAATAAAGCACCAATAGCAAAAGTCATAAAAATTAATAGTAAATAGGATCCTCCCATAGGTAGAATTTTTGCCACTTTAGTTGACAATATATGATTATTAGACATATCAATTCCAAATGCTAGTCCAGCCCATAAAGAACCAACACCTAAGGCACCCGCCAAAAAAGATTGAGCAGGTTTAATAGGTATTGCAAAGGCAATAATAAAATTAGTGACTACAAAACTCCACCAGGGCAAATTGCCATAAATTCCAACAGCATAAGCAAGCAAGGCAGATAATAAAATGGATATAATAAATTTCATAACTAATATTTAAAGTTGAATTGTGATTGACTACTATTTTTATTTAATATTTTTTAAGCATTTGCCTTTTTAAATTGAATATGCCATTTTGTTCTTTCGTTCTGTATTAATTTTTCTTTGGCTAAAAATAATAATCGATAATATTTTCCTGCTGCCCAATAATCAATAAAGGTATCATAGTATGAACTGCCCGGGTTACCACTCTGCCCTCCTGGATATAAACCATAGGCCTCTATTTCATCTGTTAAGTGCACTACCATTCTCCAACTAGGTCCATGATCTTCAGTGGTCGCATTGATTATATTTTCCCCTCCTCCAATAGGCAAATTCATTCTGCTTAATGCAGGTATTTTAGTAAGATGCATTGCCCTGGTGGCTTTAAATAAAGACCACTCTAATTTATTTTCTTTTTCTAATTCCAATAATTTTTGAGTTGCATTTTCAATACCTAAGTTAACTTGATCTTTAAAATTCTCCACTTTACCCTTGGTTCTGATATCATCTGCAATAGACCAATTAGAATCTTTTAATAACTGATCTACTAAAACAAAATCATCGGGACTAGTAAGTGTAATGGGAGAACCTGCTAATTCATCTCCCCAAACTGCTTGAGCCACACTATCCCAAACTAATTTAAATACTGTCATGCCTTTTGATTTTTCACTATTCACTAAATCCCAGTTGGTCATTTCATCTAGCATTCTTTTGGCATCGGGACTTAGCTTTTCTACTTGTACATATTTCATTAAAGCAGGTCTTGCAGTGGCCGCAAATACATTATCGTTGTTGGTTTGCAAGGCTTGTATATCTTCTGCTGTAATACCAGACATGCCAATTAAATGTTGGTTGACGCTAATACCTCTATATAATGGAAAAGAAGTGGCGGTACCTAAATAATAAGGGTAGGTTGCGTCAGTTGCCTTTTGATTAGCACTGCTTACAAAACCGCGCTCCGGATTTTTAATAGTAGGGTTTTCTTCATTCGGAATCATACCTTGCCATGCATAAGTGGTATCGTCGCCGGGCATAATAAAATCTCCTTGACGCTCCCATCTTGCGACAAAACTTCCTTGTTGCTTAATAGCAATATCTCCAGACTTAGTGGCGAGTACAAAATTTTGTCCAGGGCAGGTCCAAAGTGAAATGGCCTTGATATAATCGTCATAGTTTTTGGCACGGTTTAATCTGTAAAAAGTTTCAACACCTGTTGAAGTATTATGCGCCGTCCACTGAATGGCTAAATTGCGTCCTTTAGATTGTGGATTTTGATAATGTGCATCATACATAGTAGGACCCCAAACTGTCATCGGTATTTGCTCAATTACATCGGCACTATCTTTTACTTTAATAACTTCTGTTCTTTTTTCAGCGCTGTTCCATTTTCCATTATACCAATATTCATTTTCTGTACTATCCTTAAATTTAATCTCATAAAAATCTAAAACATCTCTACCTGCATTGGTAACACCCCAAGCTAAACTATCATTGAATCCAATGATGACTGCTGGAGAACCTGGGAAACTTGCACCATAAGTACTATGCGTAGGTGTGGTAATTTGAACCTCATACCAAAGAGATGGCATATTTAATCCTAAATGCGGATCGCTTGCTAAAATAGGACGGCCCGATTTTGTTTTAGAACCAGCTACTGCCCAGTTATTACTTCCATTATTTTTATTAGGTGCTACAGGCGTTTCAACATTGGTAATATCAAGCGCTGTAGATAAATGCAAGTAAGCAGAATCGGCAGTGGCTGGTTTAAAAGGAACAATGGATGGCTTTTGATACACTGTGCCTTTTGGAATAATGGGGTCTAAAGAATCTTGGTTATTGGTATAGAGTTTATCGAATAAATCATAACCTAAAAAATCTCTGGTATTGGTTAATTGTAAATCAGAAGTGGCTGCACGACCTGTTAAATCATAAGACATAAACATTAAAAACAAATAAGTCTTTTTAGGTGTCCAATTTTCAGGTGCATAGTTCATTAACTTAAATTCAAATGGCATATCGGCTGGATCCATTTGTTTTATATAAGCGTTCACGCCTGCTGTATAGGCGTCCACCGTTTCTTTCATTTCAGGATTAGTAGCATTAATATTAGCTTCTGTTTTTTCAGCTCCATAGACCATACCTAGTCTTCTAAAAAAACGATCAATGGGTAATCTGCCAGGGCCCGCAATTTCACTTAGTCTACCAGAAGCCACTCTTGTTTGAAAATCCATTTGCCATAATCTAAATTTTGCATGCAAATAGCCTTGCACAAAGTATGCGTCCTGATCATTGTCGGCATAAATATGCGGCACTAATCTGTCATCTAGATAAACATCTACATTTCCTTTTAATTCATCTGCTATAATAGAAGCGTCAAAATTGGTATTTACCTTTTCTGCATTTTTCCAAAACCCATGTTGTGGAGATAAGAAATAACCCAGTTTAGGCGACTTCGTAGTACCAATGGATAATTGAGTATTCAATACTACAACCAAGCTAGTGGTTGCAATAGCAGAGGCAATAAATGGTAGTAAACGCATAAGAAATATTTAGAGAACTAAATTAAGATATTATTTGGCAATTTCTTGCTTAAAAAACTGAACTTGGTCATTCAATGATAAATAGGGATAATGGCTTAATAATCGCTCGCTTTTAGCGATACAATTTTGTAAAAATTCTTTATGTTGTGTGGAGCCTGCGAAAAAGGGCTTGTGCTGCATGGCTAATTGTAATTCAGCCACCTGTTTCATAATGTTTTGGGTTTCCTCATTCATATAGGTCTCTACCCATTTCTCCCAAACATAATTAGAAGCTGCATAATTGGGATGCACTAAATCCTCGGCATAAAAACGGTAGTCTCTTAAATCATCTATCACATATTCATAAGAAGGAAAATAAGCAGTATTTTCTGTGCTGTCTACTATTTCATGTACAGCTTGAATGAGCACTGCCTTGCTCCTATTATTTTCCACCAAGCCTTCTCTTAAATGACGTACAGGGCTAATGGTAAATATAATTTGCAAATGCGCATTAAACTGTAGCAAATCCTTTACCATTTTATTTAATAAAAGGACTAAAGCGTCTGGCTTCATTAATGCTTTGTCAAACCAAGCAGCCGGTGCTTTATGATTATTGGCAACTACCTGTCCTGCAGTAAAGGGAGATTGACTATTTAATTGATACACCCAGGCAGAACCCAGTGTAATAACTATATGATCGGCTGTTTTTAAAAATGCATGCGCTTTAGTAATAGAATTATTTATTTTTTCAACAGCGTCCTTAGGAGTTATACCTGAATAACGACTATGGTGGTTCCAACTATTCCATACTTCATTTAACTGAAATAAATCGGCTTCAGCATATTGTTTATGGTTAATGCAGTCAGACAAAGACTGCGCAACGCTAATAGGATTAAATAAAACGCCATGTGGATTTTCAAAAACCTTAAATAAATGAGTGTTTAATTTAGCACCCATATTTTCTGAAAAGCAAGAGCCTATTAAAAATAATTGATCCCTATACCCAATAGAGTTTTTGGAACGTTTTGAAGCAAGGGTTAATTTAAATTTTAAGGTACTCATCTAAGGCCAATTATTTTAAAGGAAACATTCTTTGTTTCATGGCTTCATATAAAATAATACCAGCAGCCACAGATACATTAAAAGAATCAAAATTAGTAGCCATGGGTATTTTGAAAAAATAATCGGCGGCCTTGGCTAAATAAGGTTGTACCCCTCTGCCCTCATCTCCCATAATAATACAAGAAGGAATAGTTAAATCTAATTCGTGGATATTTTTTTCGGCGCGCATTTCACTGGTGAAAACTTGTATGCCATTTAAATGAAGTAAGTCCACCGCTTTTAATAAACTATTCACGCGCACAATATGTATATGTTCAAGTGCTCCTGCACTACTTTTAAAAGCTTCTTCATTCAATGCACCTACTCCTTTGTCCGGAATAATTAAAGCCTGGGCACCACAGCAGTGTATACTTCTTCCAATAGCTCCAATATTTCTCACATCGGTTACACCATCTAACATTAAAAATAAAGGGGTTTGTCCTTTGGCCACTACAAAATCTATCACTTCTTGTAATTCTAAATATTTCACTTTCGAAATATAGGCAAGCACTCCCTGATGATTCGCCTTAGACATTCCATTTAATTTCTCAATGGGTACTAATTGAATGGGAATACTTTTATCTCTTGCTGCATTTTTAATTTCACTTAAACCCTCGCCTTGTGCATTTTTTTGAATGAGTATTTTTTCAATATTAATACCCGACTCAAAAGCCTCTATTAATGGCTGACGACCAATAATAAATTTACGCTCTGTTACGGGACCACGATCTGCATTAAACCGGGGTCTTGGTTTATAAGGTCTATCTGGTCTTGATTGTCTTTCCTCCATAGAATTCAAAGTTAATCGATTTTTGATTGCATCGCATTCCATTTCAAAATGGCAGCCACTGTTATAGAATCGGTTATTTTCCCATCCATCACCCAGTCTAAAGCTTGTCTAAAGGGCATTTTTTGAACGGCTAATTTTTCTGTGTCTTCTGGCTCTGCTTCCCCGGCTGTTAAGTCTTGGGCTACATAAACCACCGCATATTCATCAGATACGGAATTAGAAACATGCATTCGTAAAATTTCTGTCCAGGATTTTGCTTCAAAACCTGTCTCTTCTTTTAATTCTCTTTTTGCAGCTTCTAAATGATCAGTTCCATCTGGGCAACCCCCTTCTGGAATTTCCCAACTGTATTCATTCAAAGGAAAACGGTATTGACCTACTAAATAAATATCTCCATTTTCATCTATTGCAATAATGCCAATAGCAATATTTTTAAAATGCACTTTTCCATAAATACCTGGAGTGCCCGCAGGGGTAATCACTTCGTACTCGGTTAAGTTTATCCAAGCATTATCATAGACTAATTTACCACTAATGGTTTTCCAAGGATTTTTTTCGTTCGTCATAAATTATATAATTCAATTGTCGTGATTCCTTAGGTGGAATTACAGAAGTTTATTTCTTCTAAATAAAAAACCCTCTCAAATCTCGAGAGGGTTTTTATAATGCATCCATTTATTATTTTAAACCGAAAGCTTTTTTCACTTTCGCAACATAATCTAATTTCTCCCAAGTAAACAATTCTACTTTCATAGTCTTTGATTTACCATCGGGTGTAGTGAAAGTTTTAGTCACTGTTTCGTTCTTACGACCCATATGTCCGTAAGCAGCAGTTTCACTATACATAGGTGTTCTTAACTTTAATCTTTGCTCAATAAAGTAAGGACGTAAATCAAATATAGATTCTACTAACTTACCAATTTGACCATCATTTAATTTTACTTTAGCCGTACCGTAAGTGTTTACGTTAATAGAAGTAGGCTTCGCTACTCCAATGGCGTAAGAAACTTGAACCAATACTTCAGAAGCTACACCAGCAGCCACTAAGTTCTTCGCAATATGACGAGTTGCATAAGCAGCAGAACGGTCAACCTTACTAGGATCTTTACCAGAGAAGGCTCCACCACCGTGTGCACCTTTACCACCGTATGTATCTACGATAATTTTACGGCCTGTTAAACCAGTGTCACCATGTGGACCCCCAATTACAAACTTACCTGTTGGGTTAATATGATACTTAATGTCGTTGTTAAACAACTTAGCGTATTTCTTATACTTTGCTTTTACACGCGGAATTAAAATTTCAACAATATCTTTTTTAATTTTCGCTAACATTTTCGCTTCTGCATCAAAATCATCGTGTTGAGTAGATACCACAATGGCATCAATTCTTACGGGTTGATTTTTATCGTTGTACTCAAGGGTTACTTGAGACTTTGCATCGGGACGTAAATATTTAATAGCCTTGTTCTCTCTTCTTAAGGCAGCTAATTCAATTAGAATTTTGTGCGCTAAGTCTAAAGCTAGTGGCATATAGTCATCGGTTTCGTTGGTGGCATAACCAAACATCATTCCTTGGTCACCAGCACCTTGCTCTTCTTTTTTCTTTCTATCTACCCCTTGATTAATATCGGCAGATTGCTCATGTATTGCTGACAATACACCGCAACTATCTGCTTCAAACATATATTCGCTTTTTGTATAACCAATTTTCTTGATCACATTACGCGCAATAGTTTGTACATCTAAATAAGCTTTAGATTTTACTTCGCCTGCTAAAACTACTTGACCAGTAGTTACTAAAGTTTCACAAGCTACTTTTGACTGAGGGTCAAAGGCTAAAAAGTTATCAATTAAGGCGTCAGAAATCTGATCGGCTACTTTGTCTGGATGTCCTTCTGATACACTTTCAGAAGTAAATAAATATGGCATAGATTAGTATTTAAGGTGCAAATATATTAATAAATCAATTTAAAACCATTGATTAGGGAATATCTATACAGAGATCTATAAATCGGAATAATAGATACGTACCCTCATTCTAAACTTCTTTCTACTTCCACCCCCTAAAACGACACGTCCAGTAGCTGCTTGGTTTCCAATAGCAGAGGTTAGATAGTCCTGTACAGGGGCTTCTTTATTATATGGATAAGGGGGTACAATAGTAATGGAGTCGTTCACTGGCGCAATGATTCTGAAATCGAATACGGGTTCAGCTCTAGAGACAACCCCTTGCACATATCTACTGATATTAAAGGCATAAGAAGCTACATTATCATAGCCATCAACAGATTTATAAATTAACTTACCTCCAAACTGAGATAAAGAGCTTGCATTGGCGGAACCTTGAAAATCGTTAGGGACATTGCCAAAAGTCTTTGAAACAGAATCATAGGTTGCTAAGAACAAATACCTAGGTGGCAAAAATTTTGATTCCAAGCTACCTGCTGCCCCAGCATAGGTTGGCACTTGCTCTGCAATGAGTTCAGCCCTATGTATAATTTTATTGGCAAAATTCTTCAATCCTGGAATTTTCACCTTCACCATGGTGCCAGGGCTGGTTTGAACATAGACCAATGAATCATTCGCCACTTTGTTAATGTGGTTGGCTGACTCTGATCCTGCTCTATTTCTTTTAATAAAATTCACATCACCGTTACTATAAATACTAAACTTGAAATTCACCACCGTTGTATCTCTTGGACTAGTTGCATTCGAAGCAGTTGAATTGGTATTATAGTAAAGTGCCAATTTAGTATTGGTATCTAATAAATTAATTTTAAGTAGTACATTTTTGTTAGCAGACTCATCTGCTGTTAAAGCAAAGCCAGAAAAATAAGCGCGAAAAGTAGTATCAGTTTTATAAGCATTATTAGAATCAAATTCTTTTAAAAATTGAGTAGCAAAACTTTTAGACAATTTAATACGAATTGTATTTCTAGAAGCTTCATAACGTGTAATTAAGGAATCTCCTATTTTAGTAAAATCGACTGTAGTCTCTCCTAAATTTTGATCGGTTTTGAAATTATACAATTCAGGATAGTTAGATGCATATAGCTTAAACGCATCCAAGGGTGTAGCTAGACTAATTCTTTTTAATTGCAGTTTTACAGGATTAGAAGTATCGCCATAAAAACCTTTATATGATAAAACTAAAACTGCAGAGTCTACCACTAAACTATCTTTACTACCTGCAATAAAAAATGGAAAAAAACTTGGCTTCAATTGAAAATACATAGAAGCATTCGTGGTTCCAAAAATAGGGTCGTTAGTGATATTGCCAAGTACGTGATCGTCTGATACATATACTCTCATTGAATCTGTCCTATCCAAGGTCTCTGTCATTACATCAAGTAGGGTATCTTTTGTATTAAAAGCATCCATTGAAGGAAGTAAGCCAAGCCCTAATTCAGAAGTGCTAATTCTAGTACAAGCCGAAAATAGTAGCGTTGAAAAAAGAGATATAAAAAATATTCTTATTGTATTATTTGATACCATGAATTTAATTTGTCTTTACTTAGATGCAAGTTCGTTGTATAAATCTAAATACTCTGTTAAATCGGAGTCCCAACCGTTAAAAGGAACTACTTTTTTTCCTTTAACAGTAGAAAATTCTGATACTAATTTTTTATCAATAATATCAGATCCAAAAGTAATGGCATCAGCATAAGTAGCACCACCTCTAAATAAAGCAGCATTATTCAAATCCTTGAAAGGTTCTAAATCTTTGTCTTTAATATTAGTATTGATAATAGCCTTTGTTAATAAATCTTTATGGAATTTTTCTTCAAATGTATTTTGACCAATAGTATATACCACTTTAGCGTTAGAGAAAACAGGCTCTTTCTTATAGGCATGTTTAATATAGGCTGGGATAAGACCAGTCATCCAACCACTACAGTGAATAATATCTGGAGGCCATCCAAATTTTTTCACAGTTTCTAATGCACCACGGCAGAAGAAAATAGTTCTTAAGGCATTATCATCAAACCATTTTTCGGTTTCGTCATGAAAAATTTGCTTGCGCTTGAAAAAGTCTTCGTTTTCTAAAAAGTATACTTGTAAACGGGCATTCGGTAAAGAAGCCACTTTAATTTGTAAGGGATAGTCGTCTCCGTCTAACTGAACATTGATTCCAGAAAGTCTAACCACTTCATGTAAACGATGTCTTCTTTCGTTGATCACCCCAAAACGAGGCATAATACAACGAACTTCTAATCCACTGTCGTTACTTTTAATAGCGAGCTTATTAATTACCTCAGCAAACTCAGTCAGCTCTAAATAGGGCGACATTTCTGTGGCGATATATAAGATTCGTTTTTTTTCAGACATTCCTTTTGGATTTAACTCAAACCTTTGTTTAAGTCTGCGAAGGTACGTAATTGTAAGGACTTTAAGAAACAACAAAAAAGACTAATAAATACCCTCTCCCCCCTTCATTTGTAGACAATTGGTCGTAAATTGCAGAGAATTGTTTAACAAGATTTCCCATGAGTAAATTCATTAAAATTGCCTTCTTCTTTTTCATAGGCATTTTATTGATTTGGTGGAGTTTACACCAAATCCCCCCTCAAGAATGGGAGAAATTTACCATTGCCCTAAAGAAGTCAAAATTTTGGATCATTTTCCCTGTTGGACTTATACTTGGGCTCTCTCATTTAGTACGTGCCTTAAGGTGGCGTTTAATAATGGAACCCCTTGGATATAAGCCCACCATTATCAATACATTTTTAGCGGTCTTAATTGGCTATTTGGCTAACCTGGCCGTTCCAAGATTAGGGGAAGTTTTAAAGTGCACCCTACTTTCAAAATACGAGAAAGTACCCGCTGAAAAAATAGTAGGTACTATTGTTGCTGAAAGGGCTTTTGATGTAATTAGTTTAGGCATTGTATTTCTACTCGCCCTCACCCTTCAGTTCAGTGTAGTGGAAGCAGGTTGGAATCAATTTAAATCCTACGGAAAAGTAGCAGGCGATGCAAGTAGCAGCAATCAAAATACTTATATAATTATAGCTGTAATTATTTTTATATTCATCGCAGCCCTTTGGTTTTTTAGATCAAAAATGCAAAACGCCATAAACACTATTCAAAAAATTATTGCAGGTGTATGGGAAGGCGTGATGAGTGCGACTAAATTGAAAAAACATAATTTATTTTTCTTTTACTCTTTTGCTATTTGGTTTTTATATTTATTGGCTACCTATGTGGGCTTGTATGCAACAGAGGGCACTGAAAGTTCTTTTCAAACCGCCATTAGTTGTTTAGCCTTTGCAAGTATTGGAATGATCATTACACCAGGAGGCATTGGCGCTTATGCTTATTTCATGGCAAAAGTATTAGAATTAAATGGAGTGGATTATACATTAGGATTAGCCAATGGCACTTTGCAATGGTTTTCTCAATTCATTATTATTTTAGTTTTAGGTGGCGCCGCTTTAATTATACTTCCATTAGTCAACAAGCAAAAAATTTAAAATGAAAACGGGAGATGCGATTGAAAAAAAAATAATGACGGTGGCTGAAGCCAAATTAATGATGGCCGCCTTAAGAGTTACCGGGAAAAAAGTTTCTTTTACCAATGGCTGCTTTGATATTTTACACCCGGGTCATTTATTTTCATTAAAGCAAGCAGCAGCTGAAGCCGACTATTTAATTGTGGGACTAAACAGCGATGCAAGTGTTAAAAAATTAAAGGGCCCTAGTCGCCCTATTAATAATACCGAGAGCAGGGCCATTGTGCTTGCTAATTTAATTGTAGTTGATGCAGTGGTTGTATTTGAAGAAGAAACCCCACTTGAATTAATAAAAGCATTACTACCCGATGTAATAGTGAAAGGTGGCGACTATACCATAGATGAAGTAGTAGGTGGTAAAGAAGTAATAGCGAATGGAGGTAAAGTAATTATCAATCCCATTGTGGAGGGTTTTTCAACTACCAGCCTTATTGAAAAAATGAAAGGCTAATATATAAATAATACAACTATGGAATTTTTACAACAACTTCAATTAGAAAAGAAAAACGAAGGAAGTTCAACAGGCACTATTTGGCATAATAGTAAAGGAGCAATCATTGCTTCTTCTTCTCCAGTGGACAATAAAGAAATTGGAACCGTTATAAGTACAGATAAAGAAACTTATGAAAAAATTATAAAAACAGCGCAAGTCGCTTTTTTAGAATGGAGAAATTGGCCAGCACCAAAAAGAGGAGAAATTGTGCGCCAAATGGGTGATGCCTTAAGAAAAGAAAAACAGGCACTAGGCCAGCTAGTAAGTTATGAAATGGGAAAAAGCTTACAAGAAGGTTTAGGAGAAGTACAAGAAATGATTGATATCTGTGATTTTGCAGTGGGCCTTTCTAGACAATTGTACGGACTTACTATGCATAGTGAAAGACCTTCTCATAGAATGTATGAACAATGGCATCCATTAGGTATTGTAGGAATTATATCTGCATTCAATTTTCCTGTAGCTGTATGGAGTTGGAATGCTGCACTTGCATGGGTTTGTGGCAATGTAACAGTATGGAAGCCTAGTGAGAAAACACCTTTATGTGGTAATGCGATTCAAAATATAATTGCCAAAGTATTTAAAGACAATAATGTACCAGAGGGCGTTAATAATTTAATTCAAGGAGGACGTGAAGTGGGAGAATGGATGTCAAAAGATACCCGCATTCCTTTAGTCTCAGCAACAGGATCTACTAGAATGGGTAAATTATTAAATACAGCAGTTGCAGAGCGTTTAGGGAAAACTATTTTAGAACTTGGCGGCAATAATGCAATTATTATTTCAGAACATGCCGATTTAGACATGTCTTTAATTGGGGCCGTGTTTGGAGCCGTTGGTACTGCAGGTCAAAGATGTACCAGCACAAGACGTTTAATTATACATGAAAAAGTATATGATAGTTTTGTGGCAAAATTAACCAAGGCTTATGGACAAATTAAAATTGGCGACCCATTAGATACAAAAAATCATATGGGCCCCTTGATTGATAAAGAAGCTGTAAAAATGTATTTACATTCTATTGAAGCTTGTAAAAAAGAAGGGGGTAAATTTTTAGTGGAAGGTGGTGTACTAGAAGGTAAGGGTTATGAAAGTGGATGTTATGTAAAACCTTGTATTGCAGAAGCACTACCCCATTATGCCATTGTTCAACATGAAACATTTGCTCCTATTTTATATGTGATGAAGTATTCTAAATTAGAAGAAGCCATTGCTATTCAAAACGGAGTACCTCAGGGATTATCTTCTGCAATTATGACACTCAACATGAGAGAGTCTGAATTGTTTTTATCGCAAAGTGGAAGTGACTGCGGCATTGCCAATGTAAATATTGGAACTAGTGGTGCTGAAATTGGTGGTGCCTTTGGTGGTGAAAAAGAAACAGGCGGTGGAAGAGAAAGTGGATCTGACGCTTGGAAAGCTTATATGCGTAGACAAACCAATACTATTAATTGGAGTAACCATTTACCCTTAGCCCAAGGAATACAATTCGATTTGTAAAACATATACTAATATATACCTAATAAAAACAAAATATGCCCAGACCTAGTGCAACAGAATATGCTCCTTATTACCAAACTTATATTAACTATACAAGCGGCAAAGACTATTCCATTTTAGTTCAACAATACAACGAAAGGATTATTGAATCTTGGAATGCGATCCCTTTAGAGAAAATTAATTTTGCTTATGCTGATGACAAATGGACAATTAAGCAAATGTTTCAACATGTTATTGATACAGAAAGAATTTTTGCCTACAGGGCAGTAGCCATTGCCAGAAAAGAACCCAATCCCATTCCAGGCTTTGATGAAAATGCCTATGCGAAAAACGCCACAGCGACGCATCGTAATTGGAAAGACATGTTAGCAGAATGGAAAATGGTAAGACAGTCAACGAATATGTTGTTTAATTCATTTACAGAAGAAGACCTAAAACAAAAAGGCATTGCTAGCGAAAACCCTATGTCAGTGAATGCATTGAGCTTTATTATTTTTGGACATGCCCTGCATCATTTGCATGTATTAAAAGAGCGTTATTCCATTTAAAAATTATTACCCAAATAAAAGCCCCCCGAAATTCGGGGGGCTTTTATAATAATTAGAATAAGTGAAAAGAATTTTATACTTTTTTTAAAAATTCTTTTCACAAAAAAGCCCCCCGAATTTCGGAGGGCTTTTTTATATCTTATTCAAGTTATAAATAATGCTTAGCAGCAAATTACTTAGTACCGTAAATATGAATAGCTAATTGAACTTCAGAATCAATCATTCCAACACCATAGTTGATACCGAAAAGAGTTCTATCGAATGGCATAAATGCTTCAGCGAAGAAACCTTTGTCATCTGCATTTCTGATTACTGCAGAGAAAGTAACTGGCGCTTTAATTCCTTTTAAGTTTAAGTCACCTTTAATAGTGGCTCTGTCTGCTTTAGTGTATTCTACAGAATTAATCGTAAAGCTAGCTTCACCGAATCCTACTTTTGCAATGTCGAAGAAATCACCAGAAGTCAAGTGACCTTGTAATTTCTCACCACCACCTGCATCTGTAACTTTTAAACCAGCGATATCAATTACAAAATTACCTCCTACTAACTTACCGCCATTCACTTGAACTGCGCCAGATTTGATAGGGAAATAACCTGTATGGTAATCACTTTTTTTAGAACCCGTAAAGTCTACCTTGCTTTTTTGAGCTGTAACTTTAAAATTTACTACATCTGCATTTTTCGTTTTAGGTGCAAATGAAAACAATGAAATCGACGCTGCGATCACTGCAAAAGAGAACATGATTTTTTTCATATATGATTTTTTGTTTAATTTTTAAAAAATGAGACCACTAAAATACATCCTAAATAGGAATTTTCAGCAAGTAAAGATATAATTCAATGTTTAAACAACAAAATATATTTTTAGGTTTAATCTCTGCCTATAATCTATTATCTTCGCCAAAATTTTAGTTATTATGAATTTGCATGAATACCAAGCTAAGGAACTACTTAAAAAGTACAATGTGCCCGTTCAAGAAGGGGTAGCTGTTGAAACAGTGGAAGCCGCAGTTGCAGCTTACAATAAAATTGCCACTGAAACCAAGAACAAATTTGCTGTCGTTAAAGCACAAATTCATGCAGGTGGTCGTGGTAAAGGAAAAATTGTAGGCACTGAACAAAGAGGTGTAGCGGTGGGTAAATCTGCAAGCGATATTGAAACTTTTGCAAAGAATATATTAGGAGGCACTTTAGTGACTATTCAAACTGGCGAAGCTGGTAAGTTAGTTTCTAAAATATTAATAGCACAAGATGTTTATTATGAAGGTCCTCAACCTACTAAAGAATTTTACTTATCTATATTATTAGATCGTGCAAAAGGCATGAATGTAGTAATGTATAGCACGGAAGGTGGAATGGATATTGAAGAAGTAGCTCATAACACCCCTGAAAAAATATTTAAAGAGTGGATACACCCAGGCGGTGGTCTACAAGGTTTCCAAGCAAGAAAAATTGCTTTTAACTTAGGTTTAAGTGGCGATGCATTAAAAAATTGTGTAAAATTTGTAACGAATTTATACAATGCCTATGTAGGTTTAGATTGCGGTATGTTAGAGATTAACCCTTTATTCAAAACTTCAGATGACAGAATCATTGCGGTGGATTGTAAAATGAATATTGACGATAGCGCCTTAATGCGTCATCCCGATTTATTAGCAATGCGCGATGTATCTGAAGAAGATCCTACTGAAGTAGAAGCTGGTGAATACAATTTAAACTTTGTAAAATTAGATGGTAATGTGGGTTGTATGGTGAATGGAGCTGGCTTAGCGATGGCGACTATGGATATGATTAAATTAAGTGGTGGTGAGCCCGCCAACTTCTTAGACGTGGGTGGTTCTGCGAATGCACAAACAGTGGAAGCAGGTTTCAGAATTATTTTGAAAGACCCTAATGTAAAAGCTATTCTAATTAATATATTCGGTGGTATTGTTCGTTGCGACCGTGTTGCAGCGGGTGTGATTGAAGCATTCAATAAATTAGGCAATATTAATATACCCATCATTGTTCGTTTACAAGGAACCAATGCGGTAGAAGCGAAGAAACTAATAGATGAAAGTGGATTGAAAGTGCAGTCTGCTATTCAATTAAGCGAGGCAGCAGCCTTGGTGAAACAAGCCGTGGCTTAGGTTTAGCTCTCTAATGATTTTTAAAAACCTCTCGATATTCGGGAGGTTTTTTGTTTTATGATTTTAAAAAGCCCCTGATATCTCGGGGGCTTTTTTGTTTTATACCTTCTTTACTTCAGTGAGGGCGCTAAATAAATAAATATTACCTGTAGATAGTTCAATGCATTCAATACGCTTGCGCCTTAATTTAATTTTTCTAAAGGTTCTTCCTTTTATTTCCATAAACAACTCTCCATCTTTTAAATGGGCAAGTACAATCACTCCTTCTTTTTTCACGGGGTTATACCTTCTTAACACTAATAACAAAGCAGTCTCTCCATTGGCCGTGGCAGCAGGATTAAGCAATGTTTTTTGTAAACTCTTTCTAATATCTTCTGGAAATATTTCTAATTGAATAAACTGAGCCAAAAGTTGCCCATAAATAGCCTTCCATTCTTTGCCATGCGCCTCTACCCTATTTCTATATTGTTCAAAACATAACAAATGCGCTAACTCATGTAATAAAGTAATCAAAAATTCATACTTATTTAAATTTCCATTCACTGTTATTTTATGATTAGAGCCCATAGCGGCATGCCTATAATCCCCAAGCACCGATTTTCTTTCTCTAGTAACTGTTAAATGAACCTTGTAATGATTTATGAGTTCTACCACCGACTCGAAGGCCCCTTCTGGCAAGTAAGCATTTAATGCATGTAAAGGATGTTCAACTTTTGCCAAAATTATTATGAATTAAAAATAGATGATTATTTTTTACTTATAAAGTCTTTAATTTCAAACCAAGTATAGGTTAAATACAAAGCCATACTCGTTAATAAGGTTGGATACCCTACTGGTGCTTTAGCTTGCTTTACATAGGTTAGTGCTGCCCCTGCAAAAACAATTAATTTAAAAAGTGTGCCTAGTATCACCGATCTAATTAAAGCATTGGGATTAACTGGATCCACTTTTTTGAGTCTGATATAATTTAAATACACCATCGCAAACAACATCATGTTTACTGTTAATACAAAATTAATTTTAATAGGTACTGCAATACCATTAAATATAATAGTTTGCCCTGCCACTAAGACCATTATAAATAATACAAAGGCAGTAAGATTCTTTTTAAAAAACATAAAGGATATTTTAATAAGTAGTGGTAGTAATTTGTTGAGTTATAAGTAATGTAGTATCTAAATTAATTTTATAGGGCCAGGTTATTATAGTCTTAAACTTAATTTTTCTTTTGTGTATCTCTCACCACCATCACCAGTGTAAATAATATAAATAAGGAGGGAAAAATCCAGGCAGCTTTATTATGCCAAGTAAAATAGATATCCATCTTCTTTCCCAAATACAAACTAATTAATAAACCCGCAATAATTTGCGTTCCTAGACCAGCATATTTGGCCAAGCTATTCACCGGATGACTTTCTTTGTTTTTATTATGG
>Ga0315899_10002105_pt1 | contig 22260 bp, 22 predicted proteins | sample LakEriMetagenome_2_FD_203518 | JGI IMG/M metagenome (GOLD analysis project Ga0315899, IMG submission 203518) | Freshwater fungal communities from buoy surface, Lake Erie, Ohio, United States - Buoy 4 MA112 | ecosystem: Environmental > Aquatic > Freshwater > Lake | place: USA: Lake Erie, Ohio... | reverse complement strand
CACGTTGCCGTTGGTCAGTTCGAGTCTCCGTGAGCTCACCACAGCCTCTCTCTGTCCACGTCGCTCCCCACCCTGGAGGAAGCCTACTGCCAATCTGCTTAGCCAGCCATTGAGCTTCTTCGATATCCACTTGCTCACGTAGCAGGAGCTGCGCTAAGCCTCTACACACCTGCTGCGGGTACCTGCTGGGGTCAGCGGTCCTCCACCTCGCCCCCTGAGCTGCTACTCCTATCCCCTGCTTCCGTCCTTTGACGATTTGCAACAGGTGGTGTCCGCACTCACTGGTAGTCGGCAGTCGCTCTGACTCATTCACCACAGATTTGTTCTCCTGCCGCTCTACCCATATACGAGCTGGGTCACCTACCCAGAGGGTCTACGTCGTTGCTACTTAGCCAGTTTTCTCGGGATGCCCGTCTGCACTGGTCTTAAAAAAAGGGGGGGGTCTTGCACCCTATCCCTGGGTTGTTACTCAGCCAAAGTCCAAAAGCCTACTGGCCAGTCACTCAGTCTTAAGTTGAATCCCTGAAACCCCCAGTACTCTGCGAGGGGGGAGGGTAATGACCCGGCACAGTGGAAGGAAAAAGAGGGAGTCGGATCTCGCCAAACCTGTCTTTACTTTGGCATATGGGCACTACTCGGATGAACCCTGATTTTTCATACACTTAAATTTGTACCGGGTGGTACAACAGCTGGTACAATCTAACATATGTTTCGGATGCAGTCCGAAACATATGTTAGATTGTACGTCTGCCAGCCCTGCCACTCTTCAGGCACAGCCCAGCTGATCCCCGGCATCCTCGCCCCGCGCCGTCAACGCGTGCCCCTTTACGTCTGCCCGCACCACCGCATTTCCGGCCCAGTCCAGATGGGCCTCGTTGCCCTTGCCCCGCGCAGTCAATGGCAGGCTTTCGATCGTTTCTGGATCTCGACCGGACCTGAATTTTCAACCGGCCCGGACCAGATCTCAACCGGCCCGGGTTTTTCAACCCCAAGCCATTCGACCCCAATACTACTCCGAGTAGGGCCCTCACGCTGGTAAGTTCAGTGTGAAGTACAAGGATGATCCAAACTGTTGGACACACTCTCTTTGGCGTGAGGGTTATGGAAAAGAAAATCACTGGGTTCTGCTGGGCTCCCGAGCCGTGTTTCCGCTTGAAATCACATTTGACTGTGGCGGCCGGAGGACCGATTTTTTGTTTCGTTGTTTTCTTGAAGTCACTTACGACTGTAGTGAAGTATGTTAGTGATGGTCTGAGAGACTGAGAGTCTGAGACTCAACTGAATCTCGACCGGCCCCTCAGGATCTCAGCCGGCCCCAGGCATCTCAGCCGGCCCCAAGGCCGGCAAACCGCCGACGATCGAAAGCCTGCGCGTGCCCCCGAGAGAGAGAGAGAGAGAGAGAGAGAGAGAGAGAGAGAGAGAGAGAGAGCGAGAGAGAGAGAGAGAGCGCGCGCGCGCAAGAGAGAGAGAGAGAGAGATAGAGAGAGAGAGAGAGAGAGAGAGAGAGAGAGAGAGAGAGAGAGGTTTATTAGGCAGTGTTCGCCCACGTGCTCAGTATCCACCTGGTAGGGCAGTAACCTTTGTGATGTTTCAACGGGGGGTCAAATGTCACATGACCGCTACATGCCCCGCCCTTCCGGGCTGGGCATCACCATGACTTTCTTCTTCCCTCCCCACCTCCCTACCTGAATGACTTGGTGCCGCAGCAAGCCCCCCCCCGTGCGCCACGTTGCGAGTCGCGCAACATGCTGGAAGGAAACTTGCTGCGGACCGTTCATGGAGAACTGGTTAGTTCATGGTGCCCTTGCAGATGAGAGCACCGCAGTGGCACGGAATCTTCTTGTCCTTGGACTCGAGCGGCAGCTTGTAGTCATAGGTGATCTCTTCTCCAAACTGGATGTCGTGCTCAGCGGCAATGATGATCTTTCGCTGGCCATTGATGCGCATGATCGAGGCCTGGTGTGCCGCGCAAGAGCAGAGTGCGAGCGAATGGGGGGAATTTTGGTGAGCAAGAGAGGGGCCGAAACGCAGAGGGTTACCCTTTTCCTCGCATCCGTCATCTCACGCGCATGCACGCCCCTGGAGTAGCTGCCAGTGCACGCCCTGGTTCCACAGAGGCCTTCCTCCTCCCTCGCTCCTTCTCTCCCTCCTCCACATACGAGCGCTGTCGCTCCTGGAGCGCACCTTGCAATTGGGATCGCAGCAGTGGTTGATGTAGTGGCCTATGTTGTGCCTTATTGTCGCATCCACGATCGACGCGCGCCCCTCTGGCGGCTCGCCCGCCCCGAGGTAGTCTTCCAAGCGCCAGAAGTACGTGCCCAGCCCCATATCCTCATACTGCCAAAACCGCAGCATGCAGTCTCAGATACTGTTGCACGCGCAAAGCGCTTGCGCCCTCAGCAAAACGACGCGACGCTGCATAGCAGATCCTGACGCTCTTGCTAAGAATAGCAGATCCTGACGCTATTGCTATACAAGCATCACGCTCTTGCTATCCAATCATCCATGCAATCATCCATGCATCTCACACACTCCCCATGAGCTTAGAGCGAACCTGCTCCTCCCGCACATCAGCGACGACCGGTCGCACGCGCTCGCCGGTGTACTCCACAACCATTTCGCCCTTGTAGATGGGCTGTTTTGCAAATATGCCGTGCCCCTGCCAGCACCCGTTCCGTGAGAGAAAGAAGGCTCGCGTACTCGTCGATAACATTCTGTGCTTGTGAATCTAAGATCCTGCAGGTATGTGCGCTATATATATATAAAGATCCTGCACGCACTCCATGGTGTCCCCCAAAAATAGAGAAATACAAATACTTTGGAATTTAAATCTTGTAACTCTCGAGACACGGCGAGAGACCACGTACAAGAACAGGGGAAAGAGAAAGCGCGAGAGAGAGCGAGAGAGAGAGCGGGAGAGAAAGAAAGAAGAGAGAGAGAGAGAGAGAGAGAGAGAGAGAACCTCAATGCCAGAGCGGCCGAGGATAAGGCGGGCGTTTTGATTCTCTTTCATCCACCTACACCATCAAACACCGTGGCCCAATTTTTTATTCATGCGGAAAGTGCCGTTGTCACCATTGACAAATACACAAACACAGAAGCATGCACTGCATGCACGCACGGCACGCACGCACACGCACACGCACACGCACACGCACACGCACACGCACACGCACACGCGCGTATACGCTGCTGCAGGAAGGCATGTACACAGCACTAGCACTGACTTGAAACGCGAGCTGTCGTCAAGGGCCTTGTATTCCTGGTGCGAAATCAGCCTGTTGAACGACTGCTTCGCATCTGATGTGTGTGTGCATGTGTCTGTCATCTGATAGACGCACAGACACATGCACATACACACCAACACGCGCACATGGTCACAGTCATTGTCCCGAGTCTGCACTTTGGCAGACAAGTCCATGCACACATCAAGCGTCAGATTGCTGCAACTCGGTCCACATGCGCGCTGATGTGGGCACAAGATCCAAAGAAATCACTTACGGTGGGTAAATTCAGCTTTTTCAGTGAAGGATTGCACCCTGCGTGGAGCGGCACGAGCACAGCCCTCGGGGATCTCCGGCAACTGCGGCGGCCAGGGCGGGCGAGTGAAGAGTTTGCGATCCGTCTGGGGTGCATCCACCTGTGCGTGTGTGAGGGAGATTGTGTGAGGAAGATTGTGTGTGTCATGTGCCGACATTGCACGAGCGCACGCAGGCGCGTTCACGCACACACGCACACACAGACGTGTCACATGCACATCCAGGACGACGAAACACAGGAGAGAAGAGTTTGCTCTTCATCTTCGAGTGCCACACCTTCTCCAAGCGCGCCTGCTTGCAAGCATTCCCTTCCTCGTCCAGCATTTCGTCCCACTCGAGCTTCACTTGCAGAGCATCCTGGACAAACTCCGTGCGCATGCGCAGCAGTGTCGGCTCGCCATTCTTGTTGTAGTCTAGCTTGAGGATGGTGCCGGGGGGGTAGTCCGTCTTGAACTTGCGCGTGTGCTGAAGGTGTGAAAGCGGGTCCTTGTCCTTGTCGGACTTTGTGCGAGGATCTTTCTTCCAGTCCGGGCCGCTGTGCAGCATCTTGAAGCGGCATTCAAACTTTGTTGGATTCTTGTTGGCGAACATTCCCTTTTTGCAGTCATAGCACAGCTTCAGCCCCTTGCAGTAGTCCTCGAGCATCACCTCGTCGGCACGGTTGAATGACGACGGATCTATGCACTCCATGGTTGGGTTCTCCTGCAGAAACTTCTTGATGTCTTTGGCGCGCGGCGCCTCGTCACCAATTAGATACTGCCGCGTTTTGACATTGCGAACGGGCACGCGAACGTTCTTGTTCTGCTGCTGGTACAGGTGCGAAGGCATGTCTTTCAAGCGCTCCTCAAGTGTGCCGGCCTGCCTCCGTCGCGCCCAACGTTGCATGGAGCGGCTAATTTCCTCCGCGCCATCCAGCTGTCGGATCAGATCTTTCACCTTATCATGACCAAGTCCAAAGAGCAGGTTGCCATTAACAATAGCTCTCTTCCGCACACTTCCCTCACCACCTTCCCCGCCCTCCACTTCTCCGGCTTCCTTCATCTCCATGTCTCCCTTCGCCGCCGCAACCTTGGAATCTGAGTTCGGGACCCATGTGCGACAGCCGTTATCATCACGCTCCCAATGCCCGTTCGCAACTTCTGACCGGTGCCCACCGTCCTCGTCGTCCTCGCACATTTCCTCGCCTTCATCTCTCCCGTTCTCAGCCGACACGGGGCACCGGGGGCACGCACCCGCCTCCTGCTTGCTGATATCTTCCACCCCGTCTCCCAGACTCAGCCGCTTGGACGCCGGATCACCGCCGGCTGCTCCCGTCCCACCCTCTCGCGCGGCAATGAAGAATGACCAGGCCTTTGAAGCGGTGTCACCCTGCGCTCGTATGTTGTGTGTCGATAATCATGGTCACTTGCATATGCTAGCGCATCGCCTGTCGTTTCCCTCGTGAAAACAGTAGCACACAATTGAAGAAAATACACACCTGTCGCCGCCTCTCAACGAAAAGCTGCCCATCAGCGCTCATGGGTGTGACAGAAAACACGGGACCCTCCACCTCCCCATCGCTCATTTCTACCGTGCATTCGTACTGAATTTTTTGCTCCGCCTTTTCGCTGAGCTCATGCACGTCGGCACCAAGCGTGTCCCTGTCACCCCTAGCGTTAGATGACGTAGAATCTAGTTGTCATTGAGACTGGCGTCCACAACACACTGCACATACACGTGCATACGCCGGGAGCAGACATACACACTAAACATCCACGTGCACACACACACTTATCCCGCTTGCCCTTGACGTGCCAACCAAGGTAACAGCGATCATGCAGCCCTTCTTCCACTCAACACGATCATTATCGTTACTCAGTTTCATCACTGGTCCACCCACCAGTAGGTACGGCGCGAACGATATCCGACGGGGAATATGAGCTTTTCATTCCAAAAGCCTTTGCTGAGCTCGATTCGCCCGAGGTTCAATACTTCCAACCCCTCGATATCAAGGCTCTGCTCGAAACGTCGTGTACAGGCGTGCAGAGTTACTTCGATTCAAAGCGCCAATGCCAGGGTGCGGGCATGAGCGCGCGTGTGACACACATCCATACAGACTCGACTCTATGTGCGCGTGTGCGAGTATGAGTGCTTTACGCATGATTGCCTGGAGAGCCGAACTCATAACCGCGCCCCTTTCGTTCTCGACCTCCAACTCTTCCTCATCGTCCCAGTCGTCTGCGACAGAAGAGCGTGACGGTGAGGGCAATCGACGGGGGACAGGGGAAAGAAGTTTGATTAGGATACACTAGAGCGTTAGCAGCTTTGGCAGGGCACGCATCTCCGCGCTATCAACCCACCCAGCCGGCCGCCCCCTCAGCCACCACGTACATATGGTACACTCAGGGAGGACAGGACCTTCAGGCTCCTCGCACGATCTGTCGGCGTCGCTGCATTGAAAGTGTGCACCATCCGCCACTATGAACGTTCCCGGTAGACGTCGCCATTTTTTGCACGCGTCGCACTCTGCCCAATTGTCATCAACCTGCAAGAGAGCGAATGAGGACACGATCCGACTGGCGCTCGCGCACCGGTGGCAGTACTTGCAGCGGTGTACAGCGTGTGCTGCGCTGCAACAGTCAAGAGAAGTGGTTTCGAGTGGTCGGGAAATGCTGAGGAGATGAAGAGACGTGATTGTAAGTGGTCAGCAAGTGAGCGCATCCGGGGATAGTGAAGGGCAGTGAAGGGCAGCGAAGGGGAGTTGTCGGACGTATGAGGAAACTAGAGCGGAGTTACCTCGGCTGTCACAGGCGCCACAGCTTCAAACCCAGCATTGGCATAGGTGATGCCTTGCTTCTTAATGAATGGGCAACAGAAATGCTGCAAATACTCTTGCGCCAAGACTCCCATGTCCTCAGTCACTCCCGGGAACGGCGGGAAAGTCAAGTTCGGACGCATCGACATCAGCCAATCGCCTTTGTGCGCGACTCCTTCGCCAGTACCCTCCTCAGAGCGGCGTTTAGCCTCTCCAGCACTGTGAGATTGGGTGGGTGCTGAGACTGAGGTGGTGTTGGTCACAGCGTTGCGTTCGTTCTGCAACAGCATCAGCGCTGCCTTGGGCTCCATGGCCGGGGCTTTGGGCGGGGCCGGCGCAGGCACAGCAATTGGTTCCGAGGTCGGCGAGTTTGTACGTGCCCCCGTCGCCACCGCCGAACCGGTAGGTGGGTTTAAAGGCGGTGTGGAATCCTTGCCGGCGGAATCCGAGCCCGCCGCGTCATGTTTCGTGGGAGTGGAGGCCTCGGGGAGCTCCGGGAGAATAAGGACGGTGTGCGCTTTGAGGCGACACGAGGATGCATTCTTGAGGCCTTTGTACCGTTCGGAGTTTAGCCGAATGATCTCGTCCACGTCAACGTTGAGCTCCCGCGCAAGCTGAGGCAGGCCCTTGTTCTCATCTGTGTGTTCCACAAAATACACGCGCGGGTCTCTCGGGGGCGGCACGGCGTCATTCTCCGCATCCTTGGATTTCCCCTTCTTTCCCTTGCCAGCTGCACCCGCCTTGGATTTCTGCTTGCCGCCGCGCGCAAGCTCCCTCGTTGCCAGCTCCCACGCGATCACAGCGGCCTTGACCTCGTGCTCCTCCAGGTCCTCCTCTCCAAGGGCTGAAGGTATGGGGTAGGTATGGTAGTGTGGGTATGAGTAGGTAGGATTGCGTGGGTATGTACCTACCCATGCCTACACTCACCGACGTCGTCGAAGACGACGTGCCATAGCGCGGCTGGCTTGCCGTCGTCATTCACGAAGTCCGACTCGCTCGCCGAGAGCCAGCCTGTAATCTTGCCCCATCCCTCGCTGACCTGCCCGTCTTCCTGCACCGTCCGCAAGATGCCGCGCCCGACGTAGGCGCTGCCCTCGGTGCGCCACTCGCTCTCTATCTCGGCCGACATGTCCGCGGTGGCGGCCGCCGCCGCTGCAGCCTCCGCGGCCGAGGCAAACTCCTTCTGCGCCGTCGGCATTTGGCTCAGGGCGCCCGCGGACTGCCGCTTGGGAGGGCTTGCCAAGCTCTTGCCGCTCTTTGCCACCTTGCCCTTTCCCGCGTCCGTCGCCTTGCCCGCCGTGGTGCCCTGCTCCCGCGACAGGTCATCCGCCTTCCGCTTGTCCCGCCCGGCGCAGGGCTGCGCAGTGTTTGTCCCCGCCCTCCCCATCATCTGCACTTCATACAGAAATGCCCCTCTCCTTCCCGCTCTTTGTACTCGTCACGAACGGCATCATGTCCATCTTGCCGCTTGTCTCGCTGCTGGCGCTCGGGTCAACGCAGCTGCGGCCCAGCAGCGCCGGGGCCGTCCCGGCCTTTGTCGCTCGGCGCCTGCCCGCTGGGATGCACCGCCGCTGCGCGACCGCCGCAGCGCCGCCGCGCTGCGTTGCGGAGGCAAAGCCGTGGGCAAGGCGCGAGTTGCCGAAAGACTGCATCCGCGTGTTTCTCGTCCGGCACGGCGCAGTCGACCTCACCACGCCGGGAATGACATTTCCGAAGAACTGCTTCTACGGCGGGCACAATGTGCCGCTGAGCACGTACGGCGAGGCAGAGGCGCGCGCTGCAGCTGAGATGCTGGCAGACGAAAAGCTGGAAATGGTATTTTCATCACCGCTCTCAAGGGCGTTTTATGGAGCCGAACGCGTCGCACAGAGGCACGGGCTCAAGGTAGTGCAGGACGAACGATTCATCGAAGTCGCGCGCGGGCGCTGGCTAGGCAAGACAAAGGATCAGATCAACAAGGAGTTTCCAGGCGATCTCGAGTCATTTGCTCAGGACCCCACATGGAAAGGGCATGGGGGCGAGACTTACCGCGAATTATCAGCGCGGGTGCTCGACGGTCTGGATTCCATGCTTGTTGCGGCCAGGAGCGCAAATGCGACCAGAATAGCACTGGTGTCGCACATGTGGGTCACAAAGAGTATTGTGACGGATGCTTTGTCTATCCACCCTGACCAGCAGGACAAATGGGAGGAGACACAAATTCCCACTGCATCTATCTCGGTTCTGGATTTCCCTAGAACCGGACGGGGAGGGGAGGCAATAGACGTAGTGTCGGTGGGCGTCAAACCTCCCATCCTTGCTCAAGATGCGGTTGATCCCGCGACCGGCAAGCCGTGGGGTGGTTAGTCGCCACAGTGCAGGAAGAGGAGGAGATACACAATGATCGAAAGAAGGGATGCGTAGGGAAAGGTGATTGCAAGAAGAGTGTGTTGGTATGGAGCAGTACAAGCGGATTTCATTAGGATTGACTTTACACCAGTTGAAAGTGAAAACCCTGTTTGACGACAAGCCCTTCCGAGTCTCAGCACCCTTTCACCTAACCGCTTTCCGTGGTGCATAGTCTTGGCTTCGTTAGTCGAGCCAGGCGAGGATGGATGCGATTTACCCAATAATCAAGACGCAGCCTCAAGCTGGAGGGGGCGGTCATATCCACGTAAATGTTCGAAAAGAATAGATTTCACCCCGTTTTGTTGGTTAAGGCCGCTTGTTCAAGCCGTCTCTTGACGTAAAGGTGAAAAAAACGCAGGAATTCACTCCGAGCATTTTCAGTAATGCCAAAAAAGAATAACCGAGGATAAGGGGAACATAATTTTACTACAGGTCGATTCCATCCTCTCATGAGGCCTCTGTGTCTCATTCACATTAATTTATTGTAACTAAGATGCATACAGGAGGGGCGAGTGCATTTTCTGCTGATTGTCGATTAACAGCCGGTGTTGGCATGTGGCGGATTGTAAGCAAGCGCTTGCTCTGAATCGCCTTGCTCCTCCTGCTCCACCACCACCACCCTCCTCCTCCTCTTGCCAGACCTTATTTATTTACGTGTACCCGGTGAGTTAAGCCGTGTTGAAAGAGAAGCGGAAGCTCTGATATCCGAATGAAGGCTCCCCCCTATGCAATTGATTTGCTGGGTGTGCGGCCAATACCAGGTGGAGGACCCGCGCCCTTGCTCGAAGGCACTTTTATGACGCTCTGCGTCCTTTTCATGCTTTGGGTCCTGCCGATGCTCGGCGTCCTACCGTCACCATCAGAAAGCTTCGCCGCAGGTGGCTCATCGGCAAAAGCGCGCACTTTATCGATATCCATGGCTTTAAATGAGCCCTGCAGTTATCGCCAACGTCAGGAGTTCAGCCCACTACCATTGGCAAAGACGCAAGAGGAAGACGCAAGCGGCATGGAGAGGTGCAGAAGGGCAAACCTTGCGCATCTTCTGCATATCCTTGCCATGCTTCTTCCAATTGTTGATTCGATCCCAGAAAGCTGAAAAGGACAGACTTCCAGTGCCAGTATAGTCTAAGCGTGCAAAGAGCACACGAACTTCCTGCCAGCTTGCTTTCACTTCCAACCTCTCAAGAAAGGCCTTGACTTCCTCCTCCTCGAGCGTCCCACTCTTATCTTCATCGATTTCGTCTGCAACCCAATACATGTCAGTGTCCGTCTAGGTGCCCGCGTTGTCACAGGAAGCGTTAAGAAAGAGAGAGATACCAAAAAGATCGTGGGCACGAACATTGTTGCGAATCATGGCAACAAATTTGTTGCGCAGGATGTCCATCAACTTGTCGATCCTCTCATTCAATTCGGACATCATTATTTCATCCACAAAGTCCAGGATCCCCAGCTGTTTCAGCCCGTTCTCAACAGAATGCCGGATTATCGATCGCGGCACAGCCGTCTGCATCTTTGGCTTGGGCACCATGGAGGCGATACCGAACTTGGCACGAACCAATGCCTGCGCATTATCATGAAATTTAGCAACGTAAAATTCAGCACATTTCGATCAAGAAGATATCAGTAACACGCCAGCGGGAGAAAGGCCTTACCGCGTCCAATCCCATCGCTTCCATCGTGCTGTACATCTCGACCTTGGCCTTGAAAACGCGTACATCGGTCTTGTATGTGTCGTACCTTGCCATGAACTCTTTGCGCAACCTTCGGATTTCCAATAGAAGTTTCGCCTCTTTAAAAGTAGGCATTTTCTCATTCGATTCGGCGGGGTTGATGGCCTTTCCGTTCTCATCAATCTTGGCCTGGTTCAGCACACGGTGCATCCATGCCCTACCTGAATCGTCGCCGATGATATCGCGCGACACTTGGTCCCACTGCTTGCCCAGGTCTTTCAACCTTGCGCAATTGGATTGGTTGAAGGCTCGGATAAAGCGCTGACATTTGACGACATTCTGCCTATATTTGGTCACGTACGTCGCAATCGACCTCATTTGAGCTGAAATGTTCTCAAATGTTAGTGTTGCTCCGAACGCCTAGCGAGAATAGCAAGCGATCCGGATAGTATGCTGTTCTAAGCCACCATCAAAACATGAAACGAAAAAAAACGTTTCTCTATTTGTGGTGTGAGTATTTACCGTACTCCCGCAAAATATGCTTGACCACCACCACAAGTCTATGCTTAAAGTTCTCTTGGACATGCCGTTGCCAGCATTTTACCTGAAGGAGACATCAGCACATGTCAGCATGCATGCAGGAAAACACAGTAGCATACAGAATGCTGAAGACTCTTTGCTCAATTTTTGTTCTGTCGCTCAGGTTGGCAGTGCGGTGGAATCAAACCTGGAATCTGACTCTCCTCAGAGTATACATGCTAAGTTTCAGAAAAATTTTCTGTTGCTTGGCACGCCGGAATGCACGCTGGATGACCCTAGCGGCCTTATGTTTCTCTTCTATGTTCTGATTGAAGCGTCTCGCCGCTTCTATCGTATTCTGGATTCGCCTGGTAGCCATGACGACATAAAGAACTGTGACACTTCCAAAAGTCAGGGTTGATTTGTGATCGGTGGCATAAGTGCTACGTTTGGGGAAGCACGCGCACGAGTGGAAGCCTTCCATGGTGTAAAGCAACGTCAGTAAACAGCCACCCACGAAACCACGCACGGGCACCTGGCATCCATCTGCTCTGTTGGATCCTTCGATTCTGGCGCTCATGTCGCTCTTCGAGTCTGCGCTCAATTTCGTGTTTCCATCCCACTTCATTCATGATTGACCGCTCTTTGACCAGAAGGTTCTTTTTAGCTCGTTTGCTGCACGCCTGCAGCATCCTCGTTCTCTTGATTTCTTTGCGCTGGATGAGAACATCTTTCCGGTTTTCCCAAACATAATCAGGCGTCTCGCGGGTGTGCTCAGGGGCAAACATCGAGTCAATTTCCCCGTTTTCGACCGCGTGCTGAATAGCAGTCCTCACCACTTCCGCTGTGTTAGCCATTTTTCCGCGGATGCCGACCAACTTCACCATGTTCTTTGCTTTCATCAACGTCAAGCCCACATCGATGCAGTCGTCATCGTAAGCTCTGAGATGAGCTTGCTTCAAGACAGGCTTCCCATCTGCTGTCTTTTCCAACAGTCCCCTCTGCCATCTCAACAAGTCGTCGGTAGCTAGCTCTGTGTGTGCGACATTCTTCGGAGCAAAAATCTTCACCGCGCTCGACGTGGTGCCACTGTCTGTGTCTCCGAGCCCACGGAGCACCAGAACCTCTGCAGTCTGGCGGCGCGTTCTGGGATTCAGACATTGGGTCAGAAACGTCTTGCAACTCTTTAGCGACGGCTTCCCTGTCCCATTTGGCCCCGCCCACTCGCAAATAACGGGCAGGGAAACGGTCGACTTTGACGCGTTTTCCATTAAACCCCTCCTCTTTCTGCTTGGGCTGGGACTTCTTTCCAGTTCAGGCAGCGAGCGCAGCTTTCGGCGCTGGTCCTTTTCGATACGGTGCATGTCGCGGACGAAGGCTTGGTAGTCTGCCGTACCGAGCCGGCGCCTGGAGTCATCGCGATTTTGGCCTGAAGGCGGCCGCTTCTTGTGCAGTGGCACGCCACCCCCTGGCAAGTCGGTAAGAAAGGTGGAGTACCATTCGGAAAACTCTGCCATTCCGTTCGTCCAAGATTTACCGGTGTCGGCACTGTTCGGGCCCACGCGTCACAACGGCAAACGGTGGGCACGTGCAGGAGCGAACTCGTGCGGACCCATGGCTGCAGGCGGAGTTCCTTAGTGCCCGGGGTTCGAACGGACGGCCACAATATGCCGACACGCTGTGTCCTAACCCTCAGGCTGGCCGCCCGCCGCTGTGGGCCCAGCGCTTTGCAAAATGAGCGTTGGTCAAGGCGGACAGGGTATTATATTTTTTACTACGGCAGGCAATTAAGTTGCCCGCTGCGCAAGAAGCCGGGAGAATGACTCCGCCTACGGCGTGAGGTGCTGGCAGGCCGGGCACAGAATGTGCACAGCTAGGAAAAGGCCTGACTTCGAAGCTGTCAAAGTGGAGACGATGTATCTCCTGATGAAGACGAAGTACGAGCAGCACCCAGAAGGACTTTCTCTCAACCGGTGAGGCCGCCCTGGAAGGAGGGCCAAGCACGAAGTGGACAAGCACAACAACAAGGAAGGCACACACATGGCAGGCGTGGAACGGCTTGATCCAGACCCGTTTGCGAGAGGAGTTTCGGGACTCGAGTTCAGAGCTCCTGAAGCAGTTGGAGGCCACCTTCGTCCAGTACATGCACGAGGCGGCGCGCAGTTGCCGCTGCCTGCAGCTCCGGCAGTCAGAGGAGGAGGACGAGCCCAAGGGCAAGCCGTGACGGAGAGCACGACGCCGGCCGCTGCAGCCTTGACCGCCAGCTCGTGACCACAGTCGCGGCGGCTTGTAGCGGGGATTCTGGTTTTAGCAGCTCGGGATACACAACATCGGTAGTAGATGCAACATACGATGGTCTTGGAAATAATGGCAGCGCGAGCCCAACCACGGCCACTGCTGAGCTCGTACATTGCTAATTGCACTTGTGATGATTTTGCCTTGGCAGCATCGGCCCTCCGCCCCCTTGCGCTGAACATCTCTCGGGCAGGTATAGAGGCATTGCAAGGTGAAGCGCGTGACCCCAGCGATGCATGCTGATGGTGCCTGCACGCCAGGCAAACTGGGTGTATGCTTATGTCTTCGACCGGCCCGTTTGCGCGTGAATGACGCCTAAGCCGCGCACCTCGCGCGGGCCATGTCCGCCGCCGCAGTGGGTGCCCGGGGTTGGACTGGGTCGTCTGTGCACCGAACGGGCGCAGCACGAAATTCTTGACGCGCACGTATGCCGAGTTGGTATCTGAGGTTATGCTGCAGACTGGCACGTCTGGTGGTGCAACTGGCGCCTTGCCTTGCAAGTCGGCAAGTCGGCCGGTGCGATGTCAAGTGACCTTAGCGTCACTGTAGTCAGCGCTGTTTTTGAAGGTTGACCGGGTGTAGCTAGATATTTTTGACGGGCATGCATACCATGTTGTGATCTGAGGTTATGCTGCAGACTACGGCGCGCCTGGCAATGCAACTGGCGCAGTACCAGTTGCAGCGCTTTTATGCATGAGAATGACGCTTGCATACGTGCATGCACGCGCATTTGCGCGCTTGTCATACTACGGAACGGTGCTAATTTGCCGTGGCTAGGTTCCGCTCAAGAATGGAACAACCGTACCGCATATTGCGGAAAAGAGATCCATTTTAAATAGATCTATTTGGCTTTTCACCCCGTACTACGGGGAAAACGGTGGATCGGCCGGGGGGCTTAAGTCCGAGTCAGTACGGTAACCGTGACTGCCACCATCCCCGCGCCTATGTATTCCTTCTGTGTATTTGCGGCTTTTAGCCATTAGCGAGTCATTCGCGGCCCTGCGGTGATGGGGCTCTTTGGGAAATCTGGGCTGCAGGGGCTTCCCACGCGGGATAGTCATCGGTTTCCTCGGGATCGAACTCCTTTTTGTAAAAACTTTGCTCTGGGAAGAACCTGGCGTGCACCTGCCGCAGTGCATTAAGTCGGTCATCCCCGCACCCCATCCCCGGAGGGCTTATTGAAAGCAAAAGCGATTAACGATGTGGACCCTGGGCGCGACCGCGCATCGCCGGCGTTCAGACATGATGACGACGAGCCTCTCACCCCCATTCCTCCGTGCTACTGTACGCGAGAGGGCGAGAGAGCGAGCGAGCGAGCGAGAGAGAGACGAGTTTAATAGGAGGCCTGGCTGTACTGGCGCTACCAACCGTTTATCCAAAAGGTCCATGGACAGCACAACTGTAAAGAGCTCTTAACGTGAAGCAACTTTACAGTAAACTAAGGCATCTTTCATCAGACAGCACCGAATCTGCGCATCATCGCAGCCTCCTCATCTTCTTTGGGGCTGTCCGTCGGCGAGTCCTGGCCCTGGATGCCGGGGCCTCCTCCCAGCGCCGGGGCCTCCTCCCGGCCCAACGGCTTCGAAACGACGTCGCTGCTATCTAGCGCTCCCATGAGGCTACTTATGGCTCGCTCGCAGCACACCAAGCTGAGCCTGCCTCCGTGCACTTGGCTCGCCAGAGGCGGCACGAGAGTGTCTTGTTCCAGACGCTCAAAGGTCGACAGCCCGTGAGGGGTACTGCCACACTGTCCCCCGAAAACCGAGGCGGCCATCGTGGCCATGTAGGAGATGGCCAGACCACTTTCGAAAGCCGCGCTCACCACGGCCTGCGCGCAAGACCCAGGGGAAAACTGTCATGAGGGTGCGTGCCAACTCCGCGGGCTCTTACATCTAGCCATCGTGGCTGCCATCCATCCAGCACACCGTACACGTGCCTTGTAATGGCACCTCCGCGCAGAAAGCAAGGGACAAAAAGGGGCACGCCAACGCATACCTCAGTTCCCGCGGGAGCGCGCCGGTGTAAACTGATACAGCGTGCAAATCCGCCAATGAGAGTGGGCTTCAAGACCAAAGCAGCCAAACCGGGGCCTTGCATAGCTCTAGCTAAGGCCGCACTGTCATCGCCCTGCCCAGCCAAGTGTTGTGCGGCGAGGCTTTCATCCAGCGCATAGCATAGTGTAGAGTATAGTATGTGTCAAAAGAGACCTTGTATGTGTCAAAAGAGACCTTGCCGGTTGCTGCGGCGAGGCTTTCATCCAGCGCATAGCATAGACCTGTATTTTTGTCTGCAGGCGGGAAACATGAGTAATGTAGTCCTGAACTAGCGATAGTTGGAGCGCTACTTTGAGCTTTACAAATGCCCATGCGCGATCACATGATGTGCATGGTCGATATTAAGACATGCGCAAATGGGGGTGAGCTGTTTTCATGTTCCAATTGAGAGCATCCTTCAGAACAAGCTTGCAATAATCCATTTCCACACACACAAGTCACACACACACACACGTACACATACAAGTACGCGCGCGTGTGTGTGTGTGTGCGCGCACACACACAGCAGGATCGGATGGAGCCAAAAATTGTCAAGAAGCAGGTGAGGGCCTTACAGAATTCAGGCAGCAGGCTGGCGTCCTGGAGGGGCTCTTCAATGTAGTCGATACAGCTCAGCGCCTCTTTCCCCAGCGCCTCAGCGAACTCAGTGGCCTGTCCAACGGTGCGGATCAGCCAAGCTTTAGACCCAAGCTCGGACTCGGTTTGCAATCACTGTACTTGAGCTCATCATCATCAGGCAAGCGCAGCGGCAGCGCAACGGCGCTTGGCGCGGGAGGGCGGGGACAAACACACACACACACACACACACACACACACACACGGCATTGCGCGAGACATGGACCTGAGGTAGGGACCAGCACTGATTGGCGTCCAGACGAATCCGCTGCTGCAGTGCGCGAGCTTGATCGACGATAGCACGCACGCGAGCCGCCTGCGCGCCCACAGGACTGTTGCCGCCCACTTTGACCTTGACCACAGAGCAGACGTCTTGTCTACCGTTCCCCGCTCCACCGCCTTCCGAGTGCGGACTGCGTGATTCCCCGAACGCCTGTTGCAGCTTCTCGGTCCTCATGAGCAAGGCGTTGAGGTGCACGTGCGAGTGCACAACAGCAGCCTCTGCGCAGCATCTGCTGCCTGCCGCCTCTTTCTTTGGAGCGCTCATACCCGTTAGCATTGCTGCAGCGACTGTCAAGGGCACCTCCATCGACTGCGCCACGATCTGCAGGAGTGCCATCTCTATGGCACACAGCACTGACGGCAGCAGAGCGGATGCATCGAGCGCTGCGTCACCGCCGGAAGCTTTCGGCGCAGGCAGCCCTTGAAAGTGCCACATGGTAAAGCTCTCAAGATGGCTGCCAATGACTCTCATCTCAGTCAAAACTCAACCCTACAACGCACTAGAGACCTCATCCCTACAACGCACTAGTTGGGTGAAGCTCACAATGACCCTCTCACGATCACCCTCCCACGCTGCGCACTTGCGCATGTGCGCGCAGCGTCACGATGTCCTGCACACGCGCGTGCGCGCTGTAATACGCGTGGTGGGGATACCTTTGCGGGGCGAAGAGCCATTCAGCAATCGCGCCCTCTTTCAGAAGGGACAGATTGTCTGGGATGATGCGGCCATTGAGCAAATCCGCGACGAGGAGCAGCTGCGCGTGCGCTTCTTCGTATGTCTCCTTGTGGAAGCCCGGAAGCGGCGTACACTCACCAAGGCCGACGTGCCCCGACATTGTGCCTAGCTCGAGAAGGCTGCCTTGCCTACTTGTCAACGCACCTCCAGAGCTCAGCTGCAGGGGCTCCGTGAGCCGCAGCGTGAACGTGCGCACGCATGCTGATGCAACCATGAGCGGCTCGCGCTCAGCAATCCTGTATGCGACGCAGTGCGCTTGGCATGCATCCCCCGCGAGGCCTTGCAAGAAGCTCGCAAGCGCTCTGGCACTTGCTTCCGGCGCTTCCTCGAGTAATGCATGCGCAGCACCCTCGATGGATACGACCTCCACTTTCCGAGGGTCCCCCTTGATATCGCCCGACGCTGCCGAGGTCGGCAAGCCTTGCCTTGCAACCTTGCCCGCTCGGCGCTGTATTTCTTGTCCAATCGCCGCAAACTTGGTGTCCGCGGCGCCATGTACAAACATCAGTGGCACGCCTGAGCCCTCTACCACGCTCCACGTCGACGGCACACGTCCAGGGCTACAGCCTTCGAGGACATCGGCCATGACGCTTGCGTCGTTGGATTGCCTGCGCTGCAGCAGCGCCGGGAAACTGGGAGCACGGCTCAGATCTCCAAAAAGGGGCTGCTTGTACCAAGTGTACAGCCATTCGCGCCAACGCACATCATGCTGCGCCCCGTTGGCCAACACACCATCCTTGCGCTGCGCAGATGCCTCTTCGGCGAACAGCTCAGATTTGCTGTGCACTGCCTGTAAATAATGGAGGGTTTCACTCGATGCGCCATGCGCAATGGCGCGCAGTTGCTGAGCTAGCACATCATCAGCATCCCTGCGCTTCAGCCGTTCTGTGCTATCCTCGAGGCCCACGTTGCCCGCGAGTGAGCACACCGCCCAGAAGCGTTGAGGGTTTTGCGCTACCATTTGCAGCGCAAGCCTCCCTCCCAAAGAGTAGCCAACAAGGGCACACCGCGTCACTCGCAGACGGTCCAGCAACTTGAAGAGGAGCGCAACCGTGGATTCCCAGGACACTGCAAGACTCTGCGGAAGCTCACCTCGGCCGCTGCCTGACGCACCATGGCCGGGCAAGTCTACAACAAGGTAGCTGAACCTCTTTCCCTCTTGCTTTGCCAGTTCGGCAAGGAAAGGGTCCCAGTCGGCGCTGCTGCCTAGAAAGCCGTGCAAGAGCACGACCACCGGGCGTCCTTGAATTGCAATGCCGTGCCAATGGTAACTCAGATCCACAGTATCTTCGAGCAACTCTTCCGCCACTCTTCGCGCCGCCGCCGACAGCTCCTTGTGTGCCGGCACCATGTCGCCCATCGCGGTCACCGCCTCGATGAGAACGTGTTGCCCAGCCTTGCTGGTCTCCTCTAGTGCAGCATCCAGCTCAGCAGGAGAGGCGGCACGGGCAAATTTGATGTGAAAGGTAGCAGCAGCAGCTTCCAGGTTGGTGCTGTGGGGATTGGCGAAATACTTTTCGAACACGTCGCCGTGTTTGGCAACTGGCAGAAAATTGAAGATTCCGCATCCACCGTTGTTCACCACGACAATCGTCAATGCATGTCTGGCCGAAGCCACGGCATTAAGGGCGCCAATGTCATGAAGCAGCGCTGTGTCACCAATCAGCAATGTCACAGGCCTAGCAAGGCCGCAACAGAAGCCCAGAGCTGACGACAAGACCCCATCAATACCGGACGCGCCCCTATTGCTCCCGATGACAACCGTCTGACGATCGGTTCCCACGACCGATGCATACATATCAAGATAACGGATTGGCATAGAGGAGGAAATAAAGAGAGCGCCATCAGGGCGGATACCCTTACGAGCTACCTGCACGGCCACCCATGGCTCCTCAAGCTTCGTCATTGCCCACGCTGTTTTTGCGGCTAATCGTCTTTCCATGGCCACCATGCATCGCTGAGAAAGGTCACACAACGGCAACAACACGCTGGGCCAGCCTCCTACTTGCGTCCTCGATCTGACTCCTTTGCTGCGGACAGCAGCCTGCTCAGGTGCCACGACGGAACATGCAGACAAAGCCTTGGCCAGTTGCAATGCTGAGCAGTTCAGAATCATGCTCGCCGTTGCGCTTGGATCTTGTCTGCCAGGAGCGTCCGATACCACAACGTGCTTACAGCAGCCTTCCGAGGCGCTAACGCGAATCACAAGCTCCATCACCCGCTTACTCACCAGGCGCTCTCCTAGCTGTAGCACAAGATCGGGGCGAATGCCGGCTGCGAAGTGCGGGGAAGTAAGCAGCTGGTCTAATGCTGGCACGCCAAATCTCTGCCAAGACCTTGACGTTGAAGTGCGCAATCCGCTCTGAATATCAGCCCACACCGGCCACTGCAGGGCCCCCACAAGCCACTCAACAGCCTCTGTATCTGTCTTGGAGGGAAGACTCCCAACCACTATCAATCCCTTGCGCGCACTTCGAAGCATGTCCAGCATCTCACGCGGCAGCTCAGGCCGAGACGAGGCAGGGTGGGAATGGTAGAGCGCATGCGGGGCAGATGACAACTCCCATCGCGCAACATCTGCCGTCTCTATGCATGTGGTGCGCCAGCTCGTAACACATCCTGTCTCCCCTCCGGGCGTCCCCGGCAAAGCGTCTCTGATAGGCCCTGTTTCTGGGGCCAAGTTCTCCCGCAGCTGAAGATTGAGGTGCACCGGTCCTCTAGGGCATGTGACAGCACAATGCACGGCGTAGTCGATGTCAGACAGCAGAGTAGCAACAGGAACCTGATCGGAAGGACATGGCATATCGCGAGCCCAGCGTGCATAACCCCCGAAGATGCCTGTCTGCACTATAGTCTGGTTCGAGCCACACTCTCGCAACTCATACGGGCGATCCGCCGTGAGCAACACCAGCGGCACCCCTTGCTGTGCCGCCTCCACCGCTGCGGGCAGCAAATTAGCTACGGCGGTCCCGGACGTGACAATCACTGCTGCCGGACGCCCCACCGCCCTTCCATACCCCACAGCCCAGAAACCTGCGCTTCGCTCATCATGCAGCACTTGAGCCGCGACTTTACTGTTTCGACCCACTGCCACGGCCAGCGGTGTTGAGCGAGCGCCTGGACAGACAACAAATTTGCGCACGCCACACCGGCAGAGCTCCTCTATGAGGAGGGCCGCCCACAGCGTGTTGATGTTGGGCAGCGACCGCAGCGGCCGTGGCTGTGCCACCAGCTGCTTGATGTTGCGCATCTTGAGCCCCGTCTCTTCCCATTCTGCTGTCGGGTCAGACCCAGGCACGATGCCCGCGCCAGCGAAAATGTGCAGAGTGCGAGGCTGACACAGCACGCTTCGGATCGCCACCAGAAACTCGCACATCGTTGCTGACACATACCCCACAGGACCGCCAAAAAAACCTCGGTCAAAGCACTCTGCCTGTCGGATAAACTGCGTTGCCAGAGGCCTCGACTCGCCGCACACAGCAGGAGTAGGGTTGAGCGTCATCAGCAGCCCGATTGGGCTGCCGCGCGTAGAGGACCCTTCTGCATGCGCGGGGCGAGCAGAAATCCGCCGGCAGATGTGTTGTACATGCTGCAGCTTCATGATGAAAACATCAGACGTCTTGACGTCGGTGGCCACCGCCCTCAGCTGCTCCTGAATGTACTTGGTCGTGACACCGTTCTCATATTTATCTTTGTCACTCGCCAGCAACTCCTGCGCCAGCGCTGCGTCTGCCTCTGGTGTTTTGCCGCGTGGCCGCGTGCCAGAGATCGCCATCGTCTCAATCATGTCGTGGGAAATGCGGAAAAGCGGTTCGGGAGAACAGCCCAGGAAAGCTGCGCTCGGGGAGGGCTGCAGCAGAAAGAGATAGCCATTGTGAACCCGTAACTTCAGCAGCAGGTCCATAGGGTCCACATCGGATCCAAACTGCACAAAAAAATTGCGCGACAACACCACCTTGCGCAGTTCCCCGCCTTTCCCTAGCTCGGCCAGCGCTTTCTCTACCGACGACTTCCAGTCCTCGAAGCTCGTGCCGTTGCCCATCGACAGAGGCGTCGGAAGATCCCGCTCCATCCCGAACGTCACACGCATTTGCTCTACTGCTTGCAACGCCCTGGCCAACGCATCCGGCCAGTCATCCCCAGATGCAGCCCTTGCGTTGACAGCAAGAGTAAAAGTACAATTATGCAGGTTGCTCCTGCTCTTCTCGGCTGTGCTACGTTGCTCCCATTCCGCTTCCCCTTGCCCCCTCCGCGGACCAGGCTCAGGCTGGTCCACCGTGTAGACCAGTTCAAGCTGTGGCAGCACAAAGAAATGCCCGCCAAAGTCAGCCCATTCCTGACCAACCTGGGCGCCCAAATCAAAGCGAGAGCCACCGAAGTACCGAAAGGCCGGCGGAGTTCCTTCCCTGACCAGGGCGCAGGGCAGGTCGCCGTTGCCACTGACACGATGCGCCTGACCACATCCCGCCGACAGCAGCGAGCTGTCTGGATTGAGGAAAAAGATTCGCGGAACCATGGACTGCGAGCGCAGCCACAGCATAGCCTCCTCAACGCCAACCCCGCCCACCCGCACCTCGAGCCTCAGCAGCTGCTTTCCTTCGAGCCGCCGTTGCGCCGCCAGCTGCTGCAGCGCGCGAAGCTCGCCGATCATCAGGTCCTGTGCCCGCCACAGAGGAACCGGCGTAGGATGTCTGTGCGCTGCAGCAGCCCGCGGATCCGCCACGCCCGCCGCGGAGGCCGAAGTCCCGCAATCGCCCACCGTAACGACCGCGGCATGCCCACTCTCCGGCCACCATGGCTGCGCCGCCCGTCCAGCAACTGGTGGGTGGCCCACCATCGGCTGTGGATGGTGGCTTGGCGACCCGCGCTGGCTGGCTTTCGTCCTCAGAGCGTCGATGTGGGCATTGTGGGACTTATGTCGGGAATCTTGTCATATGCACATGCACGAACCGAGGCATGGGACAGTCCGGAACTTTTCCAAAAATGACCTTGACCCAAATTCCAATTTTCCTCTCTGTTGATTGTTTATTTTTAAGGTCACCGAGTTCTATACCGTACGGAACTCATCCCGGTGCGCCAAAAGGGCGGCGAACCCGGACCCCCCACCCGTAATCCCTCTTCCAGACACCGGAGTTGCCGAGGTCACATCCCTCCCCAGTCCGCGGTCTCTTGGTGAACCAAGACCGAACCGGCTGAGTTCAGTACCTGGGTCAGCTTCCGGCCCGAAATGTTTTCAGGTATTGGGGCAAAAGGGCGAACCCGGACCCCCCACCCGTAATCCCTCTTCCAGACACCGGAGTTGCCGAGGTCACATCCCTCCCCAGTCCGCGGTCTCTTGGTGAACCAAGACCGAACCGGCTGAGTTCAG
>Ga0315899_10002102_pt1 | contig 22288 bp, 22 predicted proteins | sample LakEriMetagenome_2_FD_203518 | JGI IMG/M metagenome (GOLD analysis project Ga0315899, IMG submission 203518) | Freshwater fungal communities from buoy surface, Lake Erie, Ohio, United States - Buoy 4 MA112 | ecosystem: Environmental > Aquatic > Freshwater > Lake | place: USA: Lake Erie, Ohio... | reverse complement strand
ATCTTTATCAGCAACATACAGACGCTACAGGACAAATATTTACCCCAGAAGCAGTTGATTTAGCTTTTCATTTGACACAGGGGCAGCCTTGGTTGGTTAATGCGATCGCTAAGGAAATAGTTGAATACATTGCTACAGACCCAGCCACTTCGGTTACAGTTGATTTAGTGAATCAAGCCAAAGAAATTTTAATTCGTAGACAAGATACGCATCTAGATAGCCTTGCAGAAAGACTAAGAGAAGATCGAGTCAGAGCAGTGATTCAGCCTATTCTCGCTGGGCAGGAACTGCCAGATGTGCCACAGGATGATATTCGCTACGTTTTAGATTTGGGACTTTGTACCAATCAAGATGGTTTGACTATTGCTAATCCTATTTATCAGGAAGTCATACCAAGAGTGCTTGCCTATGTAACAACTGCTTCAATAGGATATGTTCAACCAATCTGGCTAAGCGAGCAAGGGGAATTTTTGCCCAATCGCTTGCTAGAAGCGTTCTTATTATTCTGGCGGCAACATGGGGAACCTTTGTTTGGAAGTACACCCTATCCAGAAATTGCACCACATCTGGTGCTGATGGCTTTTCTCCATCGAGTCATTAATGGAGGCGGGACGCTGGAAAGGGAATATGCGATTGGTTCGGGCAAGATGGATATTTGTCTTCGCTATGGCAAAGTGACTTTGGGGATGGAGTTAAAGGTATGGCGCGATCGCAGATCTAATCCACTCAAGGAAGGATTGTCGCAGTTGGATAAATATTTATCGGGATTGAGTTTGGATACAGGTTGGTTGGTGATCTTCGATCGCCGTTCTGGGTTGCCGCCGCTAAGCGATCGGACTACGACTGAGAATGTTATCAGTCCCGCAGGACGAGAAATAATTGTAATTCGAGGATAAAGACTACTTGCTATGTCAATACCAGAGCCAATTTTAGTTGTTTACAGCGAACCGCCCAAAGCGATCGCTACCTCAGACTTGCGCCAAGCGAGGGTTGATGAATTTTTAGCGTCAAGGTCTTTGCAACCGAAAAGTCGTAAGGCTTATCAAGCAGACTTGCGGATATTTATGGATTGGTGCGATCTGGCTTGGGTGGATGTGAGTCGGCGTAAAGTGACGCAGTTTAAAACTTTTTTGCTGAAGGATCGTGAGTTGGCGCTGAGTTCGGTTAATCGAGTGCTGCGGACTCTGAAGTCTTTTTATCGATGGATGTTGCTGTCGGAATATGTGGTTGCCGATCCGACGATTGGCATTCAGCAGGAGCGACTTCCCGATCCAGTGGCAAAGGATTTGGAAGATGAGGAGGTGTTGCGGATTTATGAGGCGATCTCTTTAGGTAAAACAGAATTGCGCGATCGGGCTTTGTTTTCGGTATTGTTGCATGGGCTGAGGGCGGAGGAAGTTTGTCGTCTGAATGTTGAGGATTATGTGAATGGGGAATTGGTGATTAAGGAGGCGAAGTGGGATAGTAAGGGAGAAGTACCTTTGACGAAGTTGGGGATTCAGGATTTGGATGCTTATTTAGATTGGAGGAGGTCGCAAGAGGGAGAGTTATTGCCTGAAATTCCTTTGTTTGTGTCTTGTTCTAATCGTAGTCAGGGTAAGCGATTAACCTATTGGGGAATTCGTCATGTGATGGATGATTTGGCGGAGAAGACGGGAATTGATTTACATTCCCATCGCGGTAGACATACGTTTGCCACGAATTTGATTGTGAAGTATGAGTTAGATTCTTCTTTGGCGATGGAGTTAACTCGACATCGTGATGTTAGGAGTTTTAGGCGTTATACCAATCGTAAGAATAAGATTGCGGCGAAACGCGCTTTTTTGAAGGCATCGGAAAAGTTGGGTTAGAAAAAAGGATTGTGTGCCTAATATAGATGAACCCCGCATTGCATCGTAAGAGCAATTTATGAATTGCCCTTACAATGCGTTATTTTGCGTAAGTCCTAAAATGAAGGAATTTTTAACCTGATTGGGGTTGTCATGAGACAAATAGTTAGATACTCTAATAGTTAGTGAAAATAATTAGAATATCTAACTATTAGAGTATCTAACTATTTCTTGGTTTTATTTTTCTTTCATTTGCGTAATTTTTGATTAAGTAAGGAGCCGTGCCAACTGTGACTAGATTGCATGAAAATAATGAGCATCATGAGGCGATAGATGTTCTTGAGCCTAACTATAGCCGTAATCATTTGATGCTAGAGACGCGATCGCTCACACGAGATTTTGGGCAAATGCGGGCGGTGGATAATGTCAATATTCAGGTCAAAGCAGGTGAGGTATTTGGCTTATTAGGTCCAAACGGTGCTGGTAAAAGTACTACGATTAAAATGCTGACGACGCTCTTACCTCCCAGTTCTGGTAATGCGGCGATCGCAGGATTAGACCTTATCCGCTACCCCTCCGAGATTCGGCGAGCGATCGGCTATGTGCCACAGTCACTATCTGCCGATGGGAGTCTTACGGGTTATGAGAATCTGTTGATTTTTTCTAAACTTTATGACATTCCTCGCAAATATCGTGAAACGCGCATCCGTGATGTATTGGAATTTATGGGTTTAGAAGAAGCTGCTCATCGGCTTGTACGTCAATATTCGGGAGGCATGATTCGCCGTTTAGAAGTGGCGCAATCAATGCTGCATCAACCTCAAGTTCTTTTTCTCGATGAGCCTACTGTGGGACTAGATCCCCTTGCCCGTAGCTATGTCTGGACATTGGTGAAGCAACTACGAGAAAGGTATGGAACCACGATTATTTTGACAACGCATTTTCTGGAAGAAGCAGATAGTTTGTGCGAGCGCGTAGCGATTATGCAGGCAGGCAAAGTGGTTGTAACAGGTGAGCCTAGCGAACTCAAAGCTGCTCTCAATCACGAAAGTGCCACATTAGATGATGTATTTATCCATTACACAGGCGATCAATTGACAACAGGAGGAGGTAATTATCGTGAAACATCTAGAAATCGACGGACGGCTCAACGGTTGGGATAATTTGGCACAGGGTGCAAGACGGATTAAAAAACGTAGTCCTTGGCAGTCGATCGCCGAATTCATTAACAAAACTCTGATCATTACCGAACTGGAAGTGCGAAAACTGCGCCACGATCCTACCGATCTGATCGTGCGGGCGGTGCAGCCTGTGTTGTGGTTACTGATCTTCGGTCAGGTCTTTACCAGAATTCGTGGTATTCCTACCAATGGCTTACCCTACCTCGATTTCATGGCGGCAGGTATTCTTGCCCAAAGTGTCCTCTTTGTATCGATTTTTAGTGGCGGGATGTCCCTGATTTGGGAGCGAGATCTAGGGCTAGCCCATAAATTTCTGGTTAGTCCAACCCCTCGTGCTGCCATTGTTTTAGGCAAAGGGATTGCATCGGGTGTGCGCTGTTTATCACAGGTTTTTGTGGTTTATCTCCTGTCCCTAGTTTTAGGAGTGCAGCTTAACTTTAGTGTGATCGCGATGTTAGGCGTTTTACTAATTGTGATGCTGGGCGCAGCTTGTTTTTCGATTTTTTCGATCATCGTGGCGTGTCTGGTGAAATCCCGCGAAGGTTTTAACGGCATGGGACAACTGTTGACTATGCCCTTGTTCTTTGCCAGTAATGCCATTTATCCGATTGAGATTATGCCGCATTGGTTGCAGTTTGTGTCCCATATTAACCCCCTGACCTATCAGGTTGATGCGCTGCGGGGAGTAATGATCCTGAATGGCACAAGTATCTATGGCTATGGCTTTGACACAGCAGTTTTGGTGTTAGTCCTGATTTGCCTTACCTTTATTGGTGGTCGCCTATATCGTCAGATTGGAATGTAACGGGATAAAATGGCAAAGAGTATCCCTTCGGGATACTCTTTTGCCCTGTAACAACCAATATCAGCTAAGAGTTAACCATCCCATGGGATCGAAAAAGTCAGTTCGCCAACCAGCTTCAGAACCCATTACTCCAGTTCTGGACTCCACATTATCTAAACAATGTGCTGCCAAAGTAATGGAAACAATTCCTTTAGTCATGCGATTTATTCGAGCGGATATGCGCGATCGCAAGGCAACTGAACTATCGGTTCCCCAATTTCGGACGCTGGCTTTTTTAGATCGTAACCCTGGTGCATCCTTAGCTGAACTTTCTGAACATTTAGGCGTAACTTGTGCCACCGCCTCAGCGAATACAGAACGCCTTGTCCAACGCAGTTTTGTGCATCGCTGTGATCATCCATCGGAACGTCGTCGCGTTTCCCTAAAATTGACCTCTGATGGTAAAGCCCATCTTGATGCTGCCAGAGATTTAACCCGTGCTTATATTGCCGATTTGTTGGACTCCCTGAGTGAAGAACAGATCGCCAAAATCGATGACAGTTTAGCGCTTCTCTACCAAGTTTTTGAATCCAAATCTACTCCGTGAAGCATTTTCTTTACGCATTACCATGAGTTCTCATCCGCAAAGCCCCAATCAAAAATCTTCGCAAACACCACCTAAAATTAATCCTCCTACCGATCGCCATGATCCTTTTGCGGTACTAAGAATTCGCGATTTTCGTCTCTTTGCGATCGGGAGAATTCTCATTTTCACTTCCTTCCAAATGCAAACCGTAGCCCTTGGTTGGGAGATTTATGATCGCACAGGTTCGGCTTTAGCCTTGGGTGGTGTAGGTTTAGCCCAAGTCACACCGATGATTTTGTTAACTCTATTAACTGGTCACGTTGCCGATCGCCATGATCGCAAAAACACGATCTTATTTGCAATTTTTCTATCGATTCTCTGCTCCCTTGGACTGGCGGCAATTTCCTACGGTAAAGGAGCGATCGCTTGGGTCTATGTCCTACTAGCTTTGATTGGTATTGGTCGCGCCTTTCTCAAACCCGCCAGTGATGCTTTCATCTGGCAGTTAATTCCCATTGAAATGTTTGCCAATGCCGCTACTTGGAACAGCAGCAGTTTTCATCTCGCCGCCGTTGTGGGGCCAGCGCTTGGAGGCTTAGCGATCGCCGTTCTCGGAAATGCTACTGGTGTGTATCTATTTGCTGCTTTTGCCGCTTTCTGTTGCTTCATCGCTGTAGTAACTATTCCCAAACGCCCTGTCACCTATGCTTCTGAGCCAATCTCTCTCAAAGCCCTATCCGCAGGTTTCAAATTTGTCTGGCACAATCAAGTTATTCTCGGTTCCATTTCCCTTGACTTATTTGCGGTGTTGCTAGGTGGTGCAGTTGCCCTCTTACCAATTTTTGCTAAGGATATTCTCCAAGTGGGAGCTTTAGAACTAGGGTTTCTCCAAGCCGCACCTTCGGTGGGTTCATTAATGATGGCAGTAGCGATCGCTCATTTACCACCATTTAAGCGATCGGGATTGGCAATGCTCTGGTCAGTGGTTGGCTTTGGAATTGTGACGATTATATTTGGCTTGTCGCGTTGGTTCTGGCTTTCTTTATTGATGCTGTTCTTGAGTGGAGCGCTCGATATGATCAGCGTGGTCATTCGCCATACCCTCGTCCAGATTCGCACTCCTGAACATTTGCGAGGGCGAGTCGCGGCGGTGAATAGTGTGTTTATCAGTGCTTCCAATGAATTAGGAGGATTTGAGTCAGGTTTAGCGGCGGCTCTCTTTGGTCCGATAATTGCCGTAGTCGGTGGTGGTATTGGCACGATTGCTGTAGTGGGAGCCACCCTTTGGCTATTCCCTGACCTTAAAAATCTCGGTGCATTAGCTGATTATCGAGAACCAGATTTGGAATTATCAGAAGTCCAAGCTTCTGAAGTTTGAGAATCGTAGGGGCAATTCATGAATTGCCCCTACGATGAATTGCCCCTACGATAAAATATATAGGAGAAAAAAATGTGGCTTAAAGCGATCGATCATATTCAAGTTACTTCTACGCCTGAATTAGAAGCAGCGATGCTCTTTTTCTATGGTCAGGCTTTAGGATTAGCCGAAATCCCTAAACCATTATCCCTACAAGCGGTTGGTGGATGGTATCAACTGGGAAATACGCAAGTTCATGTTGCCACGGAGCCAGAAATCCATAATGCTCAATCTCGGCGACATATTGCTTTTGAAGTAGAAAATCTAGAAGCTTTCCGCCAACATTTGCAAACTCTAGATGTCGAGATTATCCCCGATCGCCAACCATTAGCAAACTGCGATCGCTTTTATCTGCGCGACCCTGCTGGCAATAGAATTGAGATTCTTGAGTACCATTAACTGAGTTTAGGCATCATGCGTTAGGCTGATGCTTAAACTTTTTATAATCACTTTTAGTTATGGTTTCCACAATCAAGACTGTTTGTTAGTTTTTGTTATACTGGATACAATAGATGCATATCTAAAAAGCTTTTCAAGTTGTGAAAAGGGAATAGGTGAGTATTATGTTTGGCAACATCAGAGAAGCTCGTTATCAAGAAGGACAACGCGATCGCGATGGGGGAGTTTTACCACGTAAAGATGATTCTGCTTACTTGGAGGGTTATCTTAAAGGTAGACCTGAAGGGTTAGATGGGGTTATGCAGTATTTCCCTACTGTAGAAGATTATCTAAAATGGAGATTAAATCATTCCAAATCTTCAAGCGTTTAGTTCGTTAAAACCAAAAGAGGGGTGGCGGCGCTTTGCGCCACCACCCCTCTTTTAGACCCAAGAATTAGCGGCGCGAAGCGCCGCTAATTCTTGGATGGGAAGTGAGTAAGCAAAACTGGCTTTGCTATATTACGAATTAAATGTTTTTGAAAGATGATTTTCTAATAATACTAGTCGATCATTTCCCCAAAACATTGCGTCATCAATAAAGAATGTCGGTACGCCAAAAGCCCCACGCTGAAAAGCTTCTTGCGTAATTTTTTCCAGCTCAAGACACAGATCGGTTGACTGTAAAGCTAGGCAAAAATTATCTTTGAGAATTCCTAAACTAGCAGCTATTTCAATTAGTATTTCCACTGTAACTTCTGCTTGTTCAGCAAATATTTTTTGGAAAAGTAGTTGGCTATAGGTAGTAATTAGTTGCGGTTGCTTAGTGGCAAGAGCCGCGATCGCTAACATTTCAGGGGCGATCGCTTGTAGTTTCGGTTCGTGAAAAGGGATTCCGTAATAATCAGCCCAACGTTTTGCATCTTCTTGGCGGTAATTCCAATCATATTGTCCAGAGCTAGGCTGATCTGTAAATGGATTATGTGGTCTAAGTCTGATTAATGCACCGCTAAACAAAGGCTTCCAAATAAACTTGCAGTCAAATTGAGACTGAATACGCGGAATTTGAGAAGCGGCTAAATAGGAATACCGACTTCCCAAACCATAATAAAAATCAATCGTAACGGTCATAAAATAATATTCTTGTTCCCTTCTCCCACAGGAGAGGGGTGAGGGCAATAATTATTTTGCAACAGGCACTGGTTCACCGAGAATTTTGGCAAATCGCTCTATATAGAACTCTTGAGGATTAGCGACGGCTTTAATCGATTCGCGATCGCGTAAAGCTGCCCACCATTTCTGAATTCGAGGAGTTTCCGTAGGAAGTTCAAATCTGCGGAAATTTTCCAGTACCGCCAAACGCTCAAACCAAGGATAGAAGCTGATATCAACTAGGCTCAACTGATTGCCTAGAAAATAAGTTCCATCGCCCGACAATTTGCCAAATCCTTCTTGCTCAATGAAAAGTAAAGCTTCAATAAACTCTCTGCGTCCTTGCTCTTGTTCTTCTACAGTTTTACCGCGCAATAGTTTGACAAAGGCGGGGACAAAGCGATTGTTAGCATAGTCAATCCAAATTCTAGCGATCGCTTTTTGACCAGCATCTTTAGGTAGGAGGGCAGGTTCGGGGAATACTTCTTCTAAGTATTCATTGATGATTGCCGATTCGTAAATTTCAAACCCATTATGGACAATGGCGGGGACTTTACCATAGCGAGAAACCTTGAGGAATTCTGCGGGTTTATTTTGGAAATCAATGTCAGTAGAGGTGAATTCAATTCCTTTTTCTAGTAGAACTACGCGAGTACGTTGAGCAAAGGTAGAGGCTTTGGCGAAATAAAGATGTAATGCTGTCATGGAGGATTCTTAGCGTATTGTAAATGTCTTATAAAGATATACTACGGTTTATTTGTCGAGTTACCGTAGATTTGATGTAATGATTATTACATATAGGTTTTCCGTAAGGATGTCTTCTGAATAACAAAGATTTATTTGCATACAAAGTTTTTTTGTATCGGGCTGATCTTGCTAATAAATCTTCCAAAAAGTTATATTCGCGGCGGCGATCACAGTTTCATTGTTTTCTTATTTCCGACTCTTTCTGATTCTATTTTTAACGTGATATGTAACCAAGCGATCGCGTTGATATATGTAAATAAAAATATTTTTTGCTTTTTCCTAAATGAAAATCAACTAAAAAATTCTGGCTAATCTGTCTATTTAGATGACTAGGCAGAAAAATTCCGTATAATTACTCTAAAATAGGTTCGTGGGCAGAATTTTTCCGTCTAATACATAGTTAGCCCTCCTTTAGTTACCTGTGGCAACGGTATTGTAAAGTGGCTGGCAACAGAGAATAATTAGCTACGGTCTTATGCCAGTATGACTAACCAGCGTGAAGCTTTACTCCAATCAATCGCAACAACAATCGCTGATTATCGACAGGGCGAGATCCGCACTATTAATCCAAGTCATGTTAACAGATGGGTAACTCAGTTTGATAAGTTTGGTTGTGGCGACAATGCCCAAATAGTGATCCTTGAGCAGATGGATCGCATTCTGAAAACCTACTATATTTCCCATGAAAAGGCTGAAGCCTTTATTCATAGAGCGTTAATTTCCGAAAAACTACTTGGCTCAGATCCTGCTAAAACATTACCAAATATAAAATTTCTGCAAATTCAAACAAAAGGTAGTAGTCAAAAGGATTTAGTGAGTATTTGCGATTCGCTTCTCCAAAGACTATATGGAATTGAAGTTAAGGACTGTGGTAGAAATCCAATTGCTTATATTTATTTTGATGATTGCTTATACTCTGGTAATAGGGTTAGACGTGACATTATCTCTTGGTTGCCAACAGCCATACACGGAACAACTTTACACATAATATTTTTTGGACATCATACAGAAGGATTCGAGTATTCAAAAAGAAAAATTGAGGAGCAAGCACGTCTAAAAAATATTTCGGTACATTTTTGGAAATGGTATGAATTTCATAACTCACGACGAAATCCGTCAAGATTTGATTGTTTTTGGTCTCATGAAATCTCTGGCGATCAACTTGTCGATCAATATATTCATGCAGTAAATAATCAGCGACTTCAAAAGTCTAATCAATCTTTCCCACCTTTATTTCGTCCTAATGATATGCCAACTCAGGACAGCATTTTTTCTTCACCTGATGCCCGTAAAGTAATCGAGTACGCATTCTTGAAGGCTGGTGCATACATTGTTTCACTGCCTAGAAGCCCAAATAGCAGTATGCGTCCGTTAGGATATGACTATCTTGAGTCTTTAGGATTTGGGGCAATTCTGATAACATATCGTAATATAGCAAATAACTGCCCACTGGCATTATGGTGGGGTGATCCCAATAAAGCTTATCCATTAAGTGCTTGGTATCCCCTGTTTCCTCGGACAGTTAACATCACGCCAATTGCTGAATTGGAGGAGTTTTGAAGATGCTAGCAGTAGCAAAGCTTCCTGAATCAAGAACATACAATAGGCTAGAATGCATTACTTTTCGTAAGACTGCTGAAAAATTCGGTGGGTTGTCTAACATGGCAGGTGGATACCTGTTAAATGTTAACGGAGTCAAGATTTTGACCTCTGAGGCACTCTATCAAGCTTGTCGTTTCCCTCATCTACCTGAAGTCCAAAGACTAATCATTGCTGAACGGAGTCCCATGACAGCAAAAATGAAAAGCAAGCCTTACCGAGATAATTCTCGTGTTGACTGGGATATAGTCCGAACAAAAGTAATGCGTTGGTGTTTGCAGGTAAAACTTGTTCAAAATTGGGAGAAATTTAGTGAGCTTCTACTAGAGACAGGAGATTTGCCAATTGTTGAAGATTCAAGGAAAGATGATTTTTGGGGTGCTAAACCAGAGGACGAAGAAATTCTTACTGGTGCTAATGTGCTTGGACGTTTGTTAATGCAAGTAAGAGAACAAATAAAGACTGGAGAAATTACTTCCGAAACAATTGTAAAGCCTCTTCCAATTCAAAATTTTTTGTTGTATGGACAAGAAATTAGCTCAGTTTCAGCAAATAGTGAATATCATCTAGACAATTACAGGGATTTACTGGACTTTAACAAGATAAATAACCAACCTGATTCAGAAGTCGTTTTGCCAGATACTCCTATGCTTGAGTCTGATTTTAACGGGAAAAATATCATAAATAGCCATGTGAGTGCTGAGCCTATTGAATCCGAACACCAAAAATATGATGCTTCTCAAATTATGATGCCATACATAATAGGTAGCTTGAAAACCGAACGCACCGATAAAGAGTTAGTTGAGCTTTTCGAGAATACAGATCTAAAAATAATGCGTAAGTGGTTAGATCGAGCCGTTGAGCTTGGTAAAGTTAGAAAACTTTCTAAACCAGTTCGGTACATTGCAGAATCTCAATTAACTTTAATAAATTAGTTGGCTCTTGCAGTCGGATGACTAACACTCCGTTGGAGCCGACCGTATCAAGGTTATTTCTAAAAGCCAAAGTGTGACTGCGGCGGCTAAACTACACCGTTATCCGATAAAAACATGGCACATCCAGCACGGAAAAACATCGTTACGTCCTTCGGTCTGAAGATCATCCTTCAGAGACCAACCCTGTCTTCCCTTCTAGGTTGCGTTGTTAGTGAATGGTCACTCCTTGAGCAGGAGTTGATCTTTCTCTATGCCATATTGATGGGTCGCTATCTGCCGACCTTCGAGGGATATTCATTTCCCTTACATCCTGTTGGATTGCAGATTTTTGATGCTATCGAGACTAACCACACTCGGATGGAATTGTTACGAAAGCTAGCAAATTATGTATTGGATGCGTCCCCGTTGATGGCAGAAGTAGAAGCGAAGATAATACCTGCAATCCGCCAAGCAGCTAAGAAGCGAAATAAACTAGTACACGGAAACTGGGGCATCTCTGGTGAGTATCCCGATGCGCTTATTTATTCACCAGTTTTTGGTGAAAAGCTGGTCTTTTTGGAAAAAGATTTTGACGATGCGATCACAGAAATTGAGAATGCTCGCAGATTGCTAATAGATTTGAAAGTAAAGATTGAACAATACTTTAAGGATAACCCGTGATGCCAAAGCCAAAGAGTGCGATCGCCGATCTTGTCGGTTGGGTTGAGATGACAAAACCCAACATTGCCTTTATTTCTTACCTTAATATTTCCTCGCTAATAAAATCAGAGTTTTCACTTCGTCAGAGAGAGATAGCAGTAACTCGACAATGAGGTTATCTTTTCTCATAGTTGGGTTGCGTTCCTTAACCCAATCTACAAGATCGGCGATCGCACTTGAATAGAAAAAAACCTCACCTACAGGTAAGGGTTGCATGATTTTTACTTTTACATTTTTCCTTACGATCGCTAGACAGCTACCAATTCCTTCTTAACCACGAATTGATTAGTTGGACGAGGTAAACCGAGATTTTCGCGGAGGGTTTTTCCTTCGTACTCAGTGCGGAACAGACCACGCTCTTGCAAGATCGGAATTACCAAATCTACAAACTCTTCTAATCCAGTCGGTAAATAGGGAGGCATGATATTGAAGCCATCAGCAGCATCGTTGATAAACCATTCCTCAAGGCGATCGGCAATCTGTATAGGAGTACCGACAATTTGATAATGACCTCTCGCTCCTGCGATCCATTGATAGAGTTGGCGGATAGTTAGATTCTCCCGCCGTGCTAATCTAATCAACAAATCTTGACGGCTCTGCTGTAACTCAGTTTCAGGCAAATCAGGCAGAGGTCCATCAAGGGGATATCCCGACAAATCAACATTGCCCAACATACTACCCAACAAAGCCAAACCAACTTTAGGATCGATCCCGTCCTGTAGCTTTTGGAACTTCTCTTTCGCTTCCTCTTCGGTGCGACCAATCACGGGAAAAATCCCTGGCATGATTTTAATATGATCGGGGTTGCGACCAAATTTTGCGGCTCGTTCCTTCACATCTGCATAGAAAGCTTTAGCATCCGCAAGGGTTTGGTGAGCTGTAAAAATCACTTCCGCCGTTTCCGCCGCTAATTGCCTTCCATCTTCTGATGAGCCTGCCTGTACAATCACAGGATAGCCTTGAAGAGGACGCGCCACATTCAGAGGTCCCCGTACTGAGAAGTATTCACCTTTATGATTGGGAACATGGAGTTTATCAGGCTCGAAAAAGATACCCGATTCCTTATCGCGAATGAAGGCATCATCTTCCCAACTGTCCCATAGTCCTTTGACCACATCCACAAATTCACGGGCGCGTTGATAGCGTGGCGCATGGTCGGGATGCTTATCCAGATTGAAGTTTTTCGCTTCACTATCGGTTGCCGATGTCACCAAGTTCCATCCAGCCCGACCACCACTCAGGTAATCTAGAGAAGCGAATTTACGGGCAAGATGATAGGGTTCGTTATAGGTAGTGGAAACGGTGGCGATCAAGCCAATATGTTCCGTAACGACAGATAAGGCTGAAAGCAAAGTGATTGGTTCAAAATGCGCGACGTGACCCGCACGGCTAATGATGTCCTTATCTTGACCGCGATCGCGTACTGACACACCATCAGCAAAGAAAATCGTATCAAATTTACCACGTTCGGCAGTTTCAGCGATTTTACGGAAGTGGTTAAAATCTAAACCACCCTCGGCGTTGGCATCAGGATAGCGCCAAGAAGCAACGTGATGTCCTGAACTCATCAGGAATGCACCAAGCCTAAGTTTACGTTTTTCAGTCATAGTTTCTTAGAAATTCACGTTAAAGTTTTAGATCTCCCCACCTACTCTTCAAGGGAGTAGGTGGGGACTTAAGATGAGTATCAATAACCCGTAGACTTATCCACTACATTCCGCAAAGGCTGACCTGTGCGATAGCGTTGCAGATTATCGAGAAAGAGATTGACAATGCGATCGATCGCTCTTGGCGAAGAAGCGGAAGTATGCGGTGTGATAAACACATTTGGCAAAGTCCAAAGGGGACTCTCTTGAGGCAAAGGCTCCATAGTGAAAGTATCCAGAGCCGCACCCGCAATTTTTTCCTCTTTGAGAGCCTTAATCAAGGCCTCCTCATCAACGATCGCACCTCTAGCAATGTTGATCACAAAGGCTTTAGGACTCAAAGCACTAATCGCCGCTTCATCAAATAACTTGGTAGTTTCAGGAGTAAGTGGTGTGGCAATTACTACATAGTCAGCTTCTGGTAAATGCGATCGCCATTCATCTTTACCCACGATTAGATCGAAATTCTCAAGCGGTTGCGGATTACTCCGTGAGCCAATCACCTTTAGCCCAAAAGCTTTTGGGCTAAAGGTGATTGGCTGTCCAATCTTACCAGCACCGATAATCAGGATCGTTTTGCCGTAAATCTCACCAAGCTGCAATTCAAAGCCACGCTTCCAACCTTTTTGTTGACGTAATTTAATCAAAGTATCGATTGTTTGGCATGGTAGAGAATATAGGTAAGAACAAACTCAGAGATAGGAATTGCCGAGTTTCCTGCACCATTGGTCAGGACAATATCACGCTCTAAATACTTAGGCGTGAGAATATGATTCACTCCAGCGCTAGGGGTCTGATGCCAACGGATTTTAGGCGCAATATCGAGAACTTGATCCAAAATTGGTGGTTTAAGATAGAACCAATTGAAATATACTTCGGCATCGGTGGGATCGCCATCAAGGTTACCCGTTGAATCAACCCATGCTTTTTCGAGATCGGGATAGCGATCGCTGGTTAAATGTGGTTCTAAGCGATCGGCAAATTCTTTAGGAAGTAGTGCTTTCATAGATTCTCCTTAAATAATTCCAAAACATGAGTCCAAGCATCTGCTGCCGATTCGGGATGGTAACTACCGCGATGATTGCAGAAGAAACCATGTCCAGCGTTAGGATAGCGGAAAATTTTATGGGAGATCTTCGCCTCTATCAGCGCTGCTTCTACTTGATCGACATCCGTAAGTGGAATCCCTTTATCCTCTTCACCAAAAAAGGCATAAATCGGCGCTTTAATCTCTTTGGTAAGTGTAATCGTTGGTTCGCCACCACCAAAGGTCGTGCTAGGAATGCCCCCACCATAGAAAGAAGCCGTTGCTTTAATCTCTGCTAATGTTGCAGTCAGGTAAACCACATGACCACCAAAGCAGAAGCCAATCGAGCCGATCGCATCACCCTTGACATTGGGTAAAGCTTGGAGATAGGCGATCGCTGCCTGAATATCACTAATGATTTCACTAGCCTTAGTTTGATCTTTGTGACCTCGACCAATTTGAATATCTTCAGGGGTATAGAGCGATTCAAAATTAGGAGCAGTGCGTTGAAATAGAGCAGGGGCGATCGCTACATATCCTTCCTTAGCTAAGCGCTCTGCGACTTCGCGAATATGAATATTCACCCCGAAGATTTCTTGAATTACGATCACCGCAGGAAAAGTACCGACGCGATCGGGTTCCGCCAGATAAGCATCAATTAGCAAATCACCATTAGCAACCTTCACGCGAGAGGTGAAAATCGTAGATTTATCTTGAGTTTGATTAATAGTTGCAGTAGTCATAGTTTGTAAATTTAATTTAGTTTTTCTTGTCCCCCTCTCCCTTAGGAGAGGGGCTAGGGGTGAGGGCTTTTCTACTTATTCGCCACTACCTTCAGGGAATCAGGAGTAATTGCTGCATATTGCTCAGGAGTTAGGGCAGCTTCCTTGATATCAATCTTTTTAGGAATGACTTTCTCTTGAGTGAACAAATCTGCAATCTTTTGTTGTTCTTCCAGTACTTGAGGAGTAATGGCCCGCAAGCGATAACTTGCTCGACCAGAGATAACAGTCAAAATTTCAGGATCAATCTTCAGAATCGGAGCGACTAATTTCACAACTTCAGGACGATTGGCTTCGGCCCACTCACCATTTTTATCAATCTCTTCTAAAATAATCCGTAGCGCTTCAGGATTTTCGGTCGCAAAAGAACGTGTTGCAATGTAGAAACCACCTTGAGTCGCAATTTTACTGGCATCTCTGAGTACACGAGCTTCTGCTTTAGATTGCACAAAAGCCAAATATGGGTCCCAAGTTATCCACGCATCAATCCGACCTTGAATGAATGCTTCTCGCGCATCTACAGGTGGCAAGGTGACAGCTTGAATATCACTGTACTTTAAGCCCACTTCATCTAATGCTTTGACCAACAAGTAATGGGAAGCAGACCCTTTTTGAAAGACTACTTTCTGTCCCTTGAGATCGGCTACACTTTTGATTGGTGAATCCTTCTGGACAATAATAGCGCTGCCCTTACCTTCACTAGGTCTCCGAGCTGACACATATACCAATGATGAACCTGCGGCTTGAGCAAAGATGGGTGGCGTTTCACCGACAGAACCGAGATCAACTTTGCCAACATTGAGAGCTTCCATCAACTGAGGTCCAGCCGCAAATTGTGACCATTCGACTTTGACACCTAGAGGCTCAAGTCGCTTCTCCAGCACACCTTTAACCTTGACGATATCACCAGCACTCTGATAGCCCAACCGAACTACCTTAGTCTTGCCAACACTAGCCACTTTGGTTTCGCCCTTTGATTCACTCTTTGCTGTGGCTGAGGGATTGGTAGGAGCGCTGCAACTGATTAAAGTAGTTGATAGAGCCAACAAACTAGGGATCACAAACAATGTGAATCTTTTAAGTACTGAATCTTGTTTTTGTTTAACTGATGCAATCATGATTAATAAAATCTCTACATTAAGATATCTAATTTGAATTTGAAAAGCAGAAAGGGCGACACAAAGAGTCTCCTCTATCTAAAACAACTATGCTTCTTTTAGTAATTCAGGCGGTGTGATTGCCGCATAAATCTCAGGAGCTAGTAAAGCCTCTTGAATATTGACTTTCTTGGGAATCACTTTCTCATCAAAAAATAGATCCGCAACTCGTTGTTGTTCTTTAATCAACTGTGGAGTCAGTCCTCTACGTCCTGCAAAAGTACGGCGCTCTACAATCTTTTCCGCAACACTGGGTTTAAGTTTTAGCTCTTTTACGAGAATTTCTGTAACTTCCGAGCGATTTGCATCTGCCCATTTATCAAGCTCATGTAACTCCTCGATCGCGGCTTTGAGCAGCCCTAAATTTTCTAAGGCAAAGCCTTTACGAGCAATGTAATAACCTCCTGGGGAGTCCAAACCAACCGAGTCTTTGATGACCCGAATCCGACCCAAATCTTCAGCGATCGCATAGTGAGGATCGCCAGATACCCAAACAGGGATTTTACCCTCAATAAAGGCTCCTCTGGTCTCGACTGTGGGTGCACTCTTGACTTTGATATCTTTAATCGTCAAGCCAATTTCTTGTAAAGCTCTGACAATGAAATAATGGGAAGCGGAACCTTTTTGGAAATAAACCTCTTGTCCTTTAATGTCTTCAACTTTTTGAATCGTAGATTCTGGAGGAACGGCAATCACGCTTGCCCGACCTGTAAGTGATGTTGTCTTTGTTCCAACTATATAGACAATATCAGCTCCTGCGACTTGAGCAAAAATGGGAGGACTTTCACCAACAAAACCAAAATCGATCTTGCCAACATTCATGGCTTCCATTAACTGAGGACCCTGAGCAAATTGCGCCCATTCCACATTTACACCTTGTGGTTCTAGCCTTTTTTCTAATACCTTTCTCGCTCTCACCAGATCGCCTGCGGATTGATATCCTACTCGAAAGACTTTGGTTTTAATACCAAGATCGATCGCCGCAGCTTTGGGCGTATTACTAGCTGTACTACTAGCATTAGGACTTACCGCAGGATTACTGCTCGTAGGTTGATCGCTACAACTTCCTAAAAGTACAGACGCAGATAGTCCTGTTAAACCTTGAGCAGTTAAAGACAGAAAACGACGACGGGGTAAATACAATGGGGAAGTCATAGTTATAATCCTAGATTAGACCTAAATTTAGATTATTGTTTCCAAGCTACTAAGGCAGATGCAGAGAGTTGTTCGGTAAAGGTTCCTGATGGTTCAACTTCTAAAAGAGCCGCCCGTAAATCCGATTCAAACTTATCTCGATTTGCACCAAAGAAAGAAGGAAGTCCAAAGGCGGTGGAGTAGATATAACCCAAGTAGGAATCGACCGTCCAATCTTTAGGAAACTTAAACTCAAAGAGTTCCTGACGCGCAAATTGGGAATTAGCAATTACTTCTGTATGGGGGATTGATAGTGGTTGCCATTTACCTTCACCTGCTTTACCTGTGCGCCGATCTTCACCGAGCCAACGATGAACAACAGCGATCGCTGCTTTTTTCCAAGGCAATTCACTATGCCAAGGATCGTCACCTGTGGCAAGAAGTGCGACACAGCCATCATCAGTCAGTAAAGGATAGAGCTTTTTTAGAACCAATTCACGCTGTGTCCAATGGAAAGAACGTCCAAAGGTTGCCAGCTTAAATTGACCGAGTTCATGTGATATCGATTCCGCAATATCCTCAACCCAGCGAATATTGGTAACATTTTTGGCTCTAGCTTCAGCTTTGCCCTCACCAAGCATCGCAGGATCGGGATCGATCGCTACAACCTCAGCAAAGCGATCGCTAAAGGGAATCGCCACAATACCAGTTCCTGCGCCAAGGTCGAGTAATCGCTCAGTGCCATCGAGTTGAAATATTTCGGTTAACTTATCAAATAGAACTTGAGGATAACGCGATCGATAGCGCACATAGTATGGTGCTGCGCCTTGAAATAAAGTAGGATCGTAGACTTTGGTTAATGTAGTGGTCATGGTAATAATTCCTAATTTTTTTTAACGTAGGGGCAATTCATGAATTGCCCCTACATTCATTCCCTACATTGATGAATATCTTTAAAATGGACGACTACCCGCAAGGCTGATCCGTTTCAAAACTCTACGCTCGCTCGGATCGAAGGCAGTACGACGATGGAGAGTTGATTGATTATCCCAATACACAATGTCACCGACAGACCACTTATGCTCGTAATAGAACTTCGGTTGATTGAGATGTTCTCGCAATTTCGCGATTAGTTCTGAACCTTCCTCTGGATCTATCCCTACTACTGATACTTCGGTCGCATAGCCGAGGCTGAGAACCTTTAATCCACTTTCAGGATGAGTCCGCACTAAAGGATGGGGAAATGCAGGCGAAAGTAGCGGTTCAGAGGTATCTTTGCGATACAAGCGTTTAGGCGAATCAGCAGTCCGCACAAAGGGATTGTAGGTAATTAACTGCAAATCTTTAATCCGCTCCTTGGTAGCCTCATCTAAAGCTTCATAGGCAAGATTGAGATTGAGCCAAGCTGTCTCACCGCCCTTAGTGGTCACTTCTTCTGCATAGAGAAATGAACCACTGGAAGGGTAAGGAGTCCAGTGATGATCTGAATGAAAAGTGAGTTCACCTGTACCTGTATAGCCACCTTCGATATTTGCCACAGGAATAACAACAGGTGTAAAACCTACCTTAGAAGCAAGTACAGGTGTTTCATCAAGAGGAACAAATAAATCACCGAAGTAATAAGCAAAATTCTTCAACTGCTCATCGGTCAACTTTTGATTTTTGAAGATGAGAATGTGATAGTTGCGATGCGCTTGTTTTAGACGCAAAATTGTTGTTGGATCGACGGGTTTACTAGCATCTAAGCCAGTAACTACGGCTCCTAAAGGTGCATCTAGAGGTGTAATTTTTACCTCCTGTGCTGTATTAGAAGCGATCGCTGAAATTGTGGCAGTCATATATTTAAAAATCTTTAGATTTCTTATAGCAATTACCAATCTGCCTGTGACAAATTGGTAATCAGGAAAATTGGTTTAAGGTAATAGATTAAGACTTGAACTTATTTGGCAAGAGCAAGCACACCTTTAGGCGTAATGAATTCGTACTCTTCAGGCTTGAGGAATCCAGTACGGACATCAGGTTTATTGGGAATGAGCTTCAATCGGAACCAAAATTCAGCAACTTTTTCTTGCTCTTTGATGATGTCTTCGGTAATGGGACGCAGACCATACTCGTACTTACTATGCATTTTTTCTAAAATGTTAGCGTCAATTTTAGTGACATCTGTAAGTAATGTGGAAACTTCTTTGGGGTTAGCCTTTACCCATGCATCAGCTTTTTCTAGTTCCTCAAAGAACAGTTTGATGGCATCTTTATTTCCTTCATAGAATTTGCGAGTCGTTGTGTAATAGTTGCGGGTATCACGCAGTTTCTCACCATCAAATAATACCCGACCCACACCACTTAGTTCTGTGCGGGTGATGAATGGATCCCAAATAAACCAGCCATCAACTTTACCTTGACTAAAGGCGGCGCTGGCATCGGCAGGAGGGAGGAATACGGATTCAAAATCATTAATAGTTAAGCCTTCTTTTTCAAAAGCTTTGACTGCTAAGTAGTGACCGATGGAAGCTTTTTGGAAAGCGATTTTTTTGCCCTTAAGATCTTGGACACTTTGAATCGGGGAATCTTTGCCAACTAAAAGAGCTATGGGTTTGCCATTAGTTGCTGTAGCGCCTAAATAGACAAGAGGATTACCTGCGGCTTGAGAAAAAATAGGAGGCGATTCTGCTGTAGAGGCAATGTCCAAACCATTAGCGTTTAATGCTTCGAGCTGTTGAGGTCCTGCGGCAAACTCTGCCCATTTCACTTCATAACCGAGGGGTTGAAAAGCTTTTTCTAATGTGCCTTGTTTCTCTAAGACTGCTAAAGCCGTGAGTTGTTTAGAGCGCACAATCCGAATGACTTTTTTCTCGCCACTAGCAGCAGGTTTGCTGGCTTCAGTGGTTTTTGCGTCAGGCGATTTTGATGCAGTTTTAGAATCGGGAGAAGTTGAGGCGGTAGGGGCTGAAGTCGTACCGCAACCAATTAATGCAGTTGATAAAACGAGGCTATAGGCGGCGGAAAATAAGAGCGATCGCCGTTTAATTTTTTGGACTTGATCGGGGCGAGTGAAGACCTTAAGCAATGGGGGGAGTTCTTTCATGGGCTTGTCTAGCGAGTTATAGCAAATTCTGTAGATCCCTTGTAAATTAAAGATCTTACATAATCTACTAAATATACATGTAAATACCGTAGTTTATAAATGTCATCCTCTCATGGGTCGCTATAAAATTCAAGTTAACTGCTATACAAAATCGGACAGAAGTGAAAGTATTAAATAGAAATTAAATAGAAATTGAAATGAAAAAATTAAAAGTTAGTTCAATCTCTAATCTTGAATTAACTCTGAAATTACTGGAGTTTGAGAGTTGGAATGAGAGACGATCGCACCAATTTGAAACCCATTTTTAGAACCGTTATTTTGAGCTTTATTAGCAAACTCTTGATCGCTCAGATTTTCAGGTAAAAATCCTCCTGCTTGCATTTGCCATAATTTGGAATAAGCGCCATTTCTGGCTAATAGGTCTGCATGGGAACCATCTTCAATAATTTCTCCTTGATTAAAGACGAGAATCCGATCTAGATGGGCGATCGTGGAAAGACGGTGTGCGACCACGATCACGGTTTTACCTTTCATTTCCTGATCGAGAGTCTTTTGAATCGTATGCTCAGTAATTGAATCAAGGCTTGATGTCGCTTCATCGAGGATCAAAATTGGCGCATCTTTGAGAATGACTCTGGCGATCGCAATTCGTTGACGCTGACCACCCGATAGCTTTACGCCGCGTTCTCCCACCATTGAGTCATAGCCTTCGCGAATTTGTTGGATAAATTCGTGGGCATTCGCTTTTTTGGCAGCTTCGATTACTTCCCGATCGCTTGCCTCTAGTCGCCCATAGCGAATATTTTCGAGGAGAGTACGATGGAACAAGGATGGATCTTGGGGAATGAGGCTGATTTGGTCATGAAGAGATTCTTGGCTCATGTCGCGAATGTCTACACCATCAATCAAGATTTTTCCTGATTGAGGATCGAAAAGGCGCAGTACTAAATTTACAAAAGTGGATTTACCTGAACCCGATAAGCCAACTAGCCCGACTCTTTGCCCAGATGCGATCGTGATGGAGAAATTCTCAAAAACATTCTTTTCTTCAGAATAGTTGAAATTAATATCGCGAAATTCGATTTTGCCTTGGGTGATTGTGTGGTCAATGGGGCGATCTCGATCGATGATTTCATGGGGGCGAATGATCGTGTAAACGCCATTGCTGACATTGCCGATTTGCTCAAAAAAGTCGAGGAAGCGACGGCTCAAATTTCGTGCTTCAGAGATGATTAGTAGCGCTAAACTACTTGCCATCACAAAATCAGCAACTTGAATCGCGCCACGACTCCAGAGGTTGATTGCGTAATACAAAGTTCCAATTTTGAGGATTGCTCCCGCGACAAACTGGAACCATTTCACGCGCTCGTTATACCAATTTGATTTTCTAACGTCTTTAAGTTCGGTTTTGAGGCGATCGTTCAAAAATTTTCTTTCAAATTTGATTCGTGCAAATAGACGCACACTGCTGAGATTGGTAACGGCATCCACGATTTGTCCAGTGGTTTCGCTACGGGCTGCCGATGCTTTGAGGGCATGGGGACGGCTACGCGCTGCTAAATAGAAGGAGATAACAATAAATAAAACTGCCCAAATCCCTACAAATAGCGCCAGTTGACCATGAGCGCGAGCTAATAGCACCACCGCAACGATAAAGACGATCGCCACGGGCATGAAGTCAAATATCAGCATATTCAAAGTCATCGCCACACCCAAGGAAGTTTCGCTAATGCGATGGGCTAAGGCTCCCGCAAAGCTGCTACTGAGGTAGCGGTGTGAATGGTGCTGGAGATAGGCGTAAAGATTACGGCTGACGTTTTGCCTTTGCAGTGGCTGGGTATAAATCATCGTTAGTCCTGCGGTACGCCCAAATAGAACTTCACCAATACTCAAAGCGGCAAATAGCAAAAATGGTGACCACATCGCTTCGAGAACGGCGGTATTTTGGCTAGTCGCTCTGGTGACTCCGCGCATAATTTCGCCGATCGCATAGGGCAGCATAATTCCACAAATGGCATGGAGTGCTTCTAGGGAAATCATCACCACATATAACCAGCGAAATTGATTGACAAAATGACAAACAAATCGAAATGGATTATTGGGTAAGTTGGGAGCATCTGCCGCTTTCTGCCAATTGTGATGCTGATGATT